>Ga0209581_1000112_pt1 | contig 261554 bp, 253 predicted proteins | sample Coa_R2_FD_187160 | JGI IMG/M metagenome (GOLD analysis project Ga0209581, IMG submission 187160) | Surface soil microbial communities from Centralia Pennsylvania, which are recovering from an underground coalmine fire - Coalmine... | ecosystem: Environmental > Terrestrial > Soil > Unclassified...
TTCGCCAGGCGCCAGATTTGCTGTTAGAGAAAAAGTCGCGGTTGACGATAATAGCCAACCATGGGCCTTGCCGAGCGTGTGTTCGATCCGACGCGATCCAACTGTTCCGGGAAAATGCGCAGCACGGGCAGGCGCTCCACAAACCTCAGCGACGACAGAACATCGAACGCCCGAGAGTTATCGCGAGCGGGTTACGCCGACACGCGGGCAATGCGCCTCGATGGGGCATCGCGAGCACCAGGGCGAGGTCGGATGACATAGCGTCTGGCCGAAGGCCACCAGGATCGGGTTGTATTCGAGCCAGTAGCGGCGCGGCAGCACCTCCCGCAGCGCCATCTCGGTCTTGTCCGGCGTCGGCGTCCTGACCAGGCCCCATCGGTTGGAGATGCGATGGACGTGCGTATCGACGCAGATTCCCGGCTTGCGAAACGCCTCCGTCACAACGAGATTGGCGGTCTTGCGCCCGACGCCCTTGAGCGTAAGCAGCGCATCGATTTCTCCCGGAACCTCGCCGCCGAATTTTTCGATCAGGTCGGCGCAGATGCCGCGGATGACGCGGGCCTTGGTGCGATAAAACCCGACCGGAAAGATCAGGCGTTCCAGCTCGCGCGCCGGAATCTCGAGCATCGCCTGCGGAGTCGATGCGCGGTCGAAGAGCCGCCGTGTCGCCATCGCCGTCGTGCCGTCCTTGGTGCGGAGGCTCAGGATACAACTGATCAGTGTCTGGAAAGGATCGCGCGTATGCGACGCGACCAGCGACACGATCGGCGCGTTCCACGACGGCGCCGCCCGGCGCAGGACGCGGATGAGGCCGCCGACGGTTTTTGGGGTTACCGCGGGGCGTTTCGCCTTGGAGGATTTTGATCGAGCGGACGACGTGGCCATCGCGGCCTTTTTTGTAGCATGAAGGCAGGCGGCGCGCTCAAAGCATCCGGGGATCGCGACTTGCCCCGAAAACCGCCCTCTCTCGGCGCCATCAATTCACATTTGACGCTCCGCGCCGGAGCGGACTAGTTGTAGGGCGCCGGGGACGCGTACGACCCGGAGGAGGCGACCGCTATGGATGTCGGCAAAGACAAGCTGCTGGAGATGTACCGGTCGATGCAGAGGATTCGGCATTTCGAATCCAGGATTCGCGACCTTGCGATGGCGAACGAAATACCAGGCTTCGTGCACGTGTCGATCGGCGAGGAAGCCAGCGCCACCGGCGTATGCGCGGCGCTGCGCAAGACCGATCGCATCACGTCCACCCATCGCGGCCACGGCCATCTGATCGCCAAGGGCGGACGGCTCGACAAGATGATGGCGGAGATTTACGGCAAGCGCGGCGGATACTGCAAAGGCAAGGGCGGTTCGATGCATATCGTCGATTTTTCGCTCGGCATCCTCGGCGCAAACGGCATCGTCGGCGCCGGATTGCCGATCGCGACCGGCTCGGCATTGGCCGCCGTCGTCGCGGGCCGCGACGACGTTAGTGCGTGCTTCTTCGGCGACGGGGCCTCCAATGAAGGGACGTTCCACGAATCGCTGAATCTCGCCGCGGTCTGGAAGCTGCCGGTGGTCTTCGTATGCGAGAACAACGGCTTCGGCGAATTCACCCCGATGCAGACCGTGACGGCGGTCAAGGACATCGCGGTGCGCGCGCAGGCCTACGGAATTCCCGGGCATATTGTCGATGGCAACGACGTGCTCGAGGTTTACAAGTACGCGACCGAGGCGGTGGCGCGCGCCCGGGCGGGCGAAGGTCCGACCCTGCTCGAATGCAAGACCTATCGATGGGAAGGGCACGTGGTGGGCGAGCAGGCGTTCCTCGGCGAAGAGGCTTATCGCAAGAAGGCCGAAATCGAGGAATGGAAGCGCAAATGCCCGATCATCCGCTTTCAGCAATGGGCCCTCGAGTCCGGCAAAATTTCCGACGCGGAGCTGAAAAAGATCGTGGCTGAAACCGAAAAAGAGCTCGAAGACGCGATCGCGTTCGCGCGCAGCAGCGAGCTGCCCGACCCGTCGGAAGTAACCGACGACGTGTACGTGTAGGCAACCAGCATACGAGATGCGTGCAGCACACGGAGGCATAGAGCGATGCCCCAGTTGAATTTCATACAGGCAATCAACACCGCGCTGGCCGAGGAGATGGAGCGCGACCCGCTTACCTTCCTGATGGGCGAGGACGTGGTGCTCGGCGCGTTCGGCGCGACCAAGGGACTGATCGACAAATTCGGCGACAAGCGGGTGCGCAACACCCCGATCAGCGAAGCGGGCTTTGTCGGGGCCGCGGTGGGAGCGGCGATGGCGGGAACGCGGCCGATTTGCGAGGTCGAATTCGCAAGCTTCTTCTATTGCGCCTTCGACCAGGTGTGCAATCAGGCCGCCAAGCTCCGCTACATGTCCGGCGGGCAGGCGCGGTTGCCGATCACCTTTCGCGCGGTTTTCGGCGCGATGGGCGGCGCGGCGGCGCAACACTCGGAAACCGTGTACGCGCAGTTCCTGAGCGTGCCCGGCCTCAAGCTGGTGGTGCCGTCCGGCCCTTCCGACATGAAGGGCCTGCTCAAAAGCGCGATTCGCGACGACAACCCCGTAATCGTCTTCGAGCACGGCGCGCTCGGACGGCTCAAGGAAGAGGTGCCCGCGGGCGATCACCTGGTGCCGCTCGGCAAGGCCGCGATCAAGCGGGCCGGCGACGACGTCACCGTCGTCGCGATCGGCGCGATGGTGCCGAAGGCGATGAAGGTTGCCGACAAGCTCGCGAAAGACAAGGTCTCGGTCGAGGTTCTCGATCCGCGCACGCTGATCCCGCTGGATGAAGAAGCGATCCTGAGTTCCGTCGGTAAAACCAACCGCATCGTCATCGCCGACGAAGGCCATCTGCGCGGCGGCGCCGCCGCCGACATCGCCGCGATCGTCGCGGAGAAGGCCTTCGACTCGCTCGATGCGCCCGTGAAACGAGTCGCATCGCTCGACGTGCCGATTCCTTTCAGCCCGCCGCTGGAGCGCGCGGCCGTCGCTGACGAAGCGCGAATCGAGGCGGCGATTCGCGAAGTGCTGGGAAGCTGAACCGAGTCCGGGGCGTTCAGGCGTGGCGATTGAAGTAGCGATGCCCAAGTTCGGGCTCACGATGCATGAAGGGACCGTGCAGCGGTACTTCAAGGCGGTTGGCGAACAGGTGTCCGCCGGCGAGCCGCTGTACGAGGTCGAAACCGAAAAGGTTCTCTACGAGGTCGAAGCACCCTCATCGGGCGTAGTTGCGGCCTGGCTGGTCGAAGAAGGCGCCACGGTCGATTGCGGAGTCGCGGTCGCCGTCCTGGCGGAGCCGGGTGAAGATCTGTCGGCGGTAAGCGCACGCTATGCGGCGCGGGTCTCATCCAACGGCGCAACCGCATCGCCCGCACCAACCCGGCAATCCGCGCCCGCGCCCGAAGCGCCGGCTTCCGCTCAAACCGGCGGGCGGCGGCCGGTCAGCCCCGTCGCGCGCAAGCTCGCGTCGGAACTAGGAGTGAACCTCGACAGCATCGAGGGCACCGGGCCGGGCGGCCGCGTCACGAAGGAAGACGTCGAACGCGCGGCGAGCAAGCCCAAAGCGGCCGCGCCCGCCGTTTCCGCACCCACGGCGCAGCCGGCGGTGCCGCGAACTCCGCTCCGCGGCGCGCGCAAGACTATCGCCGAACGGATGCATCAGTCGCTGCGCGAGACCGCGCAGCTCACGATCACGACCGAAGCCGACGTTACGCCGGCGACCGAGCTTCGCACCCGGCTGAAGAACGACTTCGACGTCACATACACGGATATGCTCGTGCATGCGGCGGCGCGCGCCCTGCTGCGCCATCCGCGACTCGCGGCGCGGCTGGAGGGCGCTGAGATCGTCGCGCCCGCCGCGATCAACGTCGGTATCGCCGTGGCGCTGAGCGAAGGACTGATCGTGCCGGTAATTCGCGATGCGGCCCGCAGGGCGCTGCGCGAAATCGCGATCGAAGCGAAAGCGCTCGGCGAAAAAGCCCGGATGGGCAATCTGAAACTCGAAGATGTAACCGGAGGTGTCTTTACCATCACCAACCTCGGAACCTACGGTGTCGATGCCTTCACACCGATACTGAATCTCGGCGAGACCGCGATTCTCGGAGTCGGCAGGATCGTCGAGAAGCCCGCGATCTATCGCGGCGAAATCGCGCGGCGATCGATGATGACGCTGTCGCTGACGTTCGACCATCGCGTGGTCGATGGCGCGCCGGCGGCCGCGTTTCTGCAAACCGTTATCGAGTTCTTCAACTACGGCGAGCGATGAACCTGATCCGCCGCCGACACCTCCGATGGACAATCTTGTTGTGCGCGGTGGCCGCCGCCGCGGGCGCATCGCCCGCCGCCGCATCCGGACCGCAACGCCGCGTCGAGCGCGAGGCGGTCGCGGTCAAAGCACCCCAGCCCAAGCCGATCGACTACGACAAGATCACGCAGGAAGCGACCGACCTGCTTTCAAAGTACATCCAGATAAACACCACCAATCCGCCCGGAAACGAGCTGGATGCGGCAAAGTTCCTGAAGGACAAGTTCCTCGCCGATGGAATCCCCGCCACGACCTGGGAGCCGCTGCCCGGACGCGGGATCGTCGCGGCGCGCCTGCACGGAATCGGCAAGCATCGCAAGGCGCTCCTGCTCCTGAGCCATATGGATGTCGTCCCGGCAGACCCAAAGGACTGGAAGGTTCCGCCTTTCTCGGGCGAAGTGAAGGACGGCGTGATATGGGGCCGCGGAGCGATCGACGACAAGGGCCCCGCGGTTGTTTTCCTGATGTCGATGCTGGCGATCAAGCGCGCCGGCATCCTGCTCGACCGCGACATCGTGTTCGTCGCGACCGGCGACGAGGAGGAAGGCGGGCGCAACGGAGCGGGATGGTTCGTCGAGCATCAGCCCTCGGTCTTTTCCGATGTCGGCTACGTATTGAACGAGGGCGGGGGAATCCGGTCCGAGCCCAACGATCACAAGACCTACTATTCCGTATCGGTTACCGAGAAGACTCCGCTATGGGTCAGGATAACGGCGAGCGGACCGAGCGGGCACGCGTCCGCTCCGCCCGCGGAAACGGCGGTGACGAAGCTGGTCGCCGCACTCCAGCGGATTGTCGAATATCGATCGCCAATCCGGATCATCGGACCGGTCGAGGACGAGTACCACGCGAAGGCGGAGCTGTCGCACGGACCGAAGCAGTGGCTCGATTTGATAAGCTCGCTGAAAGACCCGGCCTACCTGAAGCAATTCGTTTCAGAACCGCAGCAGAATGCCGACGTCCGCGACACGATCACTCCCACCGTGCTGCAGGCGAGCAACAAGACCAACGTGATTTCCGCGACCGCATCGGCGGAGCTGGATTGCCGCCTTCTCCCGGGGAGCGATCCCAAGGCGATGCTGCATACGATCAACAAGCTGATCGACAACAAGGATCTGAAGACCGAGGTGATCCTGAATTTTCCCCCGGTATCGTCGCCGCAGAAGTCGGAGCTGATGAGCGCGCTGCAGACGCTGGCGCGACACCTCGACAAGGGCGCCCCGGTCGTGCCAACCATGAGCATCGGTTTTACCGACAGCCACTACTTCCGCCAGAAGGACATCACCGCCTACGGCTTCGTTCCGATCCAGATCACTCCCGAGGAAGCGAGAGGAATACACGGAGCGAACGAAAGAATCAGCGTCGAGGAGCTCGGAGCGGGCATTCGCCGGATGGTTGATCTGCTGAAGATTTTCGGCGGACGCTAGCCGCGGAGCATCGTATGATTCGCGCCGGAATCGGATTTTCCAACGCGCTCAATCCACGCACCGCCGCCGCGGAGGCGACTTCGGCGGCGATGCAGCAGGCGGGCCTCTCGCAGGCGGAGGGCGCCCTGTGCTTCGCGACCACCGCCTACGGCGCGGCGTACACGATGATCCTGCGCGCGGTCGCCGCCGAAGCGAAAACCCGCGAGGTGGCGGGATGCTCCAGCCTGGGCGTGATCGCGTCCGAGCGCGAAGTCGAGTCGGGCCACGCGCTGGTGGTTATCGTGTTCGGCGGACTCGATGTCGCCGGCCGCCGCTTCTTCGTGCCAACGCTGCGCGGGCGCGGCGCGGAGGTTGCCGCTGAAATCGCGAGGGCCGTGCGCCCGTCGCTCGGCAAGAGCAATCTGCTGTGCCTGTTCGCCGACACCTACAACATGGATGCGGAAAAGCTGCTGCCCGCGCTGGCGCAGGAGCTTCCCGGTGTCGCCATAACCGGCGGAGGCGCCAGCGAGGACGGTACCGTCGGCGAGACCTTCGTGTTCTGCGGCGATACGGTCAGCAACAACGCCGTGTCCGGGATGCTGATTGCGGGCGATTTCGAGCTGACCATCGCGAGCTCGCTGGCGTGCGCGCCGATCGGCCCGGCCCATCGCGTTACCGCGGCGCGCGACAACGTAATCCTGGAACTCGACGGCCGCTCCGCGTACGAGGTTTTCTCCGAAGCTGCGGGTCCGCTCGTTGACGATTTGCGGCGCGCCCTGGCCTTTGTGTTTCTCGCGGTCCCGATGGATCCCGCGGCCGACACGATCGAGCGCGGCAAATTCCTGGTGCGCAACATCGTGGGCGCCAGCCAGGAGCATGGCGCGCTCGCGGTTGCTCACCATCCCAAGGCGGGAGACACGGTGGGATTTGTTCTGCGGGATGCCGAACGCGCCCGCGGCAATCTGAAAGACACGCTCGAGGGTCTCTCAAAGCGGGTCATTGTGCCGCCGGTGTTCGGATTGTACTTCGATTGCGTCTCGCGCGGTTCCGGCCTGTACAACATTCCGGGGCACGACTCGGCCTATATTCGGCAGTATCTTGGCGAAATACCGATCGGCGGATTCTTCACCGGCTTCGAGATAGGGCCGGCGGGCGACACGACCGCTATCCTTCAATATTCCGGTGTGCTCGCTCTGATCTCGGAGCGCGAACAGCATTGATTTCAGCCGCGGCTTTCTTCGCGGCGCACGGAAGCTTAACCCGAGGTCCCGCGGTCGCGGCGCGGGAGCTTGCGCGCGCATACCGTCGCCAGATGAAAGGTGAAGAAAAGCTCGCCGTTGATTCGCTTTGGCGTGGCGCCGCTCAGGTCTTCCTTCAAGTCGCGATCGATCATCGCGCGCGCCTCGGCAGCCCGATCGGGAGGGGTCTGCGAAGTCTTGAGCCATCGCTCCACCGGATTGTCGAACTGGTCGGACGAAAACCGCATCAGCTCGAGCCCCGCCGATGCGATCGTTTGAGCCAGTTCGCTGAGCGCCAATGCGCGCGTGTGCGAAGTGTCGCGAAGCCGTTCAAATCGATTGTAATACTCGGCGCGATCCGAATGCTCGCTCGATATTAGGTCCTGGATGGCGACCGTACCTCCCACGCGGCACACTCGCGCCATCTCGCCGACCATCCTGCGCGGGTCGTCGAAATGATGGACCGCGAAGCGGCATACGACAACATCGAAGTGGCCGTCGGGGAACGGGATGCGATCGGCATCGGCAAGCTGAAAGCGCGCGTTCGCGATGTTCCGTTCCTGGCGCGATTGTTCGGCGATGCGAAGCGGCGCTTCGGTGAGATCGATACCCACCACCTCGCGGCAGACTTCGGCAAACGCGAGCGACACGTGGCCGGGCCCGCATGCGACATCGAGCACCCGCGCGTCGCGCGGGGGATCGGTAATCGCGATGAGCCGGTCGATACGGTCGCGATCGCGGATTTGCGGCGAGGCGGCGAAATCGGCGGCCTGCCGGGTGAATTCGTCCCGGACCAGATCTTTATGTTTCACTTGAAGTCTCCCGCGGGCGCCGGATGCGCGCGCAGACATTCTCATCGGCCTCGATATGGCTGGCAAGCACTGTCCCGATAGAGCGGGCGCGAGTTGGACGCGGACGCTTGCAAGGGCAAAAGACTTAGTGGTACCAGAAACGTGGATTCGAGCGGCCTTAGCCGGATTCCACCCATTTACCACGGAGGACTATCGAAGTTGGACTTCGGATTTTCTGAAGAACAAGAGATGCTGCGGGACGCGGCCAAGCGGTTCCTGGCCGACAATTGCCCGACCAAATTCGTCCGCCAGACGATGGCGGATGCGACCGCCCATGACCAGGGCTTCTGGAAGAAAATTGTCGAGCTTGGATGGCCGGGGCTGCTGATCCCCGAAAACTACGGCGGCCAGGGTGGAAGCTTCCTCGACATGACGGTGATCGTGGAAGAAGCCGGAAAGGCGCTTGTCCCGGGACCGTTCTTCACCGCCGCGCTGCTCGGCGCACCGCTGATGATCGAAGGCGGAACGGAGGAACAGAAAAAGTCCATCCTGCCCCGGATGGCGAGCGGCGAATTCATCGGAACCGTCGCGATCGCCGAGGCCGCCGGCCGCTTCGATGCGGCGGGCATCCAGTTGAAGGCCTTGAAGAGCGGCTCCGACTATGTGCTCAGCGGCGAGAAGTTCTTCGTGCCCGATGCGCACGTGGCCAACGGGATGGCGGTTGCGGCGCGCACGGGAGGCAGCGGCGAAAACGGAATTTCCATCTTCCTGGTGCCCTCGAACGCGAAAGGCGTCACCATCACCCAGCTCAAGACCGTCGATATGACCCGCCGGCTCTGCCACGTAAAGTTCGACAACGTGAAAGCCGAAGGCCTTGTAGGAAAGATCGACCAGGGATGGCCGATTCTGCAGCGCACCCTTGAAGTCGCCACGGCCGCGCTTTCGACCGAGATGGTCGGCACGGCGCAAAAGGCGCTCGATCTGTCGGTTGACTACGCCAAGACCCGCGTGCAGTTCGGCAAGCCGATCGGATCGTTCCAGGCGGTGAAGCACAAGTGCGTGGACATGATGGTCGCGGTCGAGAACGCGCGCTCGCTCGTTTACTACGCGTGCTGGACGGTCGATACCCGCAATGACGAGGCAAAGACCGCCGTGCCGATGGCCAAGGCGTACGCGTCAGACATGGCGAAAAACGTCACGTCGGAGGCGATCCAGGTGCACGGCGGAATCGGCTTCACGTGGGAGCATGACATGCACCTGTTCCATCGCCGCGCGCTCGCCGGCGAGGCGAACCTGGGCAACGCCCCGGTGCATCGCGAGACAGTCGCCCGATCGCTGCTGGGCTAGTTGCATCCGCACCGAATCGAAGAGCGCCGCGGCGAAAATCGCCGCGGCGCTTTTGCGTTTGGATGAAGCCCGTCCAATCTCTCTTCACGGATTTACCTTCGATGTCCGAAAAGGCGTGGTGCTGACGCTGCCCTGCGCGGTCGAGCACTTCGGAGCGCCGCCCGGTCCTTTCGGGCATCCCCACCAATTGCCGGTCGCGTCAACGAGAGTTGCGGTGGCATCGCCGGTGCCGTCAACTCCCACCGCACCGCGGCCTTTCAGATTGTTGGAATTGGCCGCGACGTTGTAGCACGGTGTGGTTGCGCCCTCCGGGCAGTTGTTCCATCCCGGCGCACCCACCCAGATATCGTTGGTCTCATTCTGGATGGTATTGCCGTTGATCTTGGTGTTGAGAAGCGGCGCGGCGGCCACATCCGCATAGATCTCGATCCCGGTAGGTTCCGTCGGCCCGTCGTTTTCAGTCGGCCCCGGATTGGGTTCGGCGCCGTTGCCCGAGATGAAGTTGCCGACCACGCTGTTGGAATTGAGGTTCTGCAGCGGAGTATGGCTGTGGAAGATAACGCCGGGATTGGCGTTATCCAGCAGGGTGTTGCCCACTATCAGATTGTTATGCGATGCGGTTCCAGGGGTGGGCGTGAAAATCCCTACTCCCGCCGCTCCGTTGCCCCGCGACAGATTGCCTTGCACGGTATTGTTGAACACGCCGAAGGACGGGATGCCGATGTTGGCCGCGCTGCCCGCGGGCGGATGAGATGGCAAGGTGATCCCGCAATCGGGAATGTTGTCCGTCACAGTATTGTCCGCGATGAGATTGCCGTGGTTGGCGTTGGTTTCATCGGTAATGAGGATTCCGCCGGCATTGCCCGATATCTGATTGGCGGCCACCGTCGAAAACGCGACGCCATCGATGTGAAGACCCTCGCCGCAGTCTTCCTGCTCGAAGTCCGGCACGCCCGCGCAGGTCGAGTTGTTGAGGGCCCGGTCATTGCCGATCACGTTGTTGCTGAGAATCGTAACGCCGGTAATCGGCGGCCCGGCCGAAGTGCACTGCTGGTTGGCGCATTGCGGGGCCGCTCCGTGTACGTAAATCCCTTCATTGTTGGCGTTCTCGACGGTGAAGCCGTCGATTATCACCCCGGACGCCATCGAGAGGATGCCATTGGGAAGCCCGCTTGCGTCGATAATGGTCTTGCGCGGGTTTTGCCCGATCAACGCCAGTCCGTTGAGGTTCGCGCCAATCGTCACCATTTCCGGATAGATACCGTTGAAGACGAAGATCTCATCGCCCGCGGCAGCCACGCTCACCGCGTCGCCGATCGTTATGAAAAGCGGCCCCGTGCATCCGAATTTCTTTGCTTTTCCCGATCCCACTTTTCCGGCACTGACGCACAAGACCGACTGCGCGTGAGCGGTTGCGGACACGCCAAGCAACAATACGGCGGCGATCGACATCAACCACCCCGTCTCCCTCCATCGGCAGACCCTGTGCTTACTCATCCTTTCCTCGCTTTCCCTTCCTCCCGACCGCCGTTTCCACGGCGGTCCCGTTGAAGAAATCCGGATTCAGCGCGGTCCAGAACTCGACCGCATTGCCAAACACGAATTCCTTGAATTGCGATTCGTCGATCAATCCGTGCTCGACCAGCTCGTAGGCTTCTTCGGCGCATTCGCGCATGTCGGGCACGTCCCAGTGCCCGATGTCGGAGCCGTAGAGCGATTTCAGCTTCGCATCGAACGAAGTTCCCATCGCCTGCCAGGCGAGAGCATTGAGCGGATCATCGCCTTCGCAACCGAAGTAGAAGCTGGTCGTGAACACGTCGCGAATATCTTCGGGCGAGCGTACTCCCGACTGAGCGAACTCGTCGAGCAGGTTCGGGTCGTATCCCGCGCCCATCCGATTGAGAAGCGAATCGACCATTTCCGCGGCGCGATTCGCCACCGCTCCATCGCCATATTTCTTCGCGCACGCAACGAGCATATTGCGATCGATCGCAGCCGGATTGTAGAGCTGCATCGCTTCGCCGTTGCGCTTCTTCCAGTGGCCGACAAGGTCGGAGTAGAGCGAGCGCGCCCAGCTCATCCCGCCCTCCAGGAACGCAAACCGCAGGCGGGGGAAGCGCTTGGGAACGCCGCCGAGAAAGAGCCCGCGGCAGACCGCCTCGGCGCTCGCGGCGAAGTTGCCGAGATGATTGTGGACGTAGTTGGAAATCGAGGTGCGGCTGCCCCATCCGTAACCCACCGAATGAAAGGTGGGCGCGATGCCGAGTTCCTCGCACTTGGCCCACACCGGGTCGTAGTCGTATTCGCTGTCCACGCCGAAGGTGTCCATCCAGTAGGTGAACCGGGCGGCTTCGGGCCATCGTTTCGCCGCGTATGGGATCGGGCGGCGCACGTAGCTCGCCATCATCGCCGACTTTAGCCCCAATTCCCGCACCGAGAATTCGAGCTCAGCAATTGCCTCCTCGGGCGTGTGCATCGGAATCAACGCGGCCGGCGTCATCCGATCTTCGAGGCCGCGAAAGGTGTCGGCCTTCATCTGGTTCAATGCGCGCGCCGCCGCGCGCCGCAACTCTTCGTCGGCCAGCTCGATCGTGATCAGGCCCATCGTCGGATAGACCACCGAGAAATCGAGTCCCATCTCCGGCAGCCGCTCGTACATCAGCTTCGGCAGAATGGCGGTCGCAAGGTCGGTCGTGTTGCGCGCGGGAATGGCCCACCAGGTCGGGCGCAGATTCCGGCGCTCGCGCCGTTCCTCGACCGAAAAGCTGCTCCATCGCGGATCCGCAAAGGAGTCGAAGTACGCGGTGTGAAACCGCTCGACGACTTTTGGTCCCGCCACCGCCTTCAGATAGTCCATGAACAGCGGCCCGAGCTCAAAGGTGTGTCCGTCCGAATCGATTATCGGATGATTCAGGCGGGCCCGGACCTGTTGCGACTTCGACAACCGATCTGCCTGCATGTGCAACCCCCGGAGTCGTTGGAACGTGCCTAAACCGATACGACAAGGGCGCTTCTTTGACAAACCCGGGGCAGGCGCGATTGATGCCGGAGCTCATTTGCGTTCGCTCGCGAAGCGCGCCTATAAACCGCGTGAACGGAAGATCACCTGGAGAGCGAAATCATGGCCGAGATGGGAATTTACGAAGCGATGCGAACGTTGCGGGCGGTGCGAAGACTGCGTCCCGACCCGATTCCCGACGACGTCCTGCGGCGCGTGATGGAAGCCGCCACCTGGGCGCCCACAGGAGGAAACCGCCAGCCCTGGCGTATCGTGCTGGTCAAGGATCGCGCGAAAAAGCAGCGACTCGGCGAGCTATACACGCGGAGCTGGAAGGCTTACGTCGGACACTACCATGCCGCGATCCCATCGACGGTGCCGGCCGAAGTTCGCGAGCGGACGCTGAGGACGCTCAAGGCCGGCGATTACCTGGCGGCGCACTTCGGTGAGACGCCCGCCGTCGCGGTGTTCTGCTTCAATCCGAATCACATGGCGATAACCGACTCGGCGCAGAAAAGGCCGTCGGTAGTCGGCGGCGGGTCGGTGTACACCGCGGTGGAGAATCTCCTGCTTGCCTGCCGCGCGGAGGGCCTTGGATGCGTGCTGACCACGCTGCTCTGCGAATCCGAGCCCGAGGTGCGCGAGCTGCTGGCAATTCCCGATCCCTGGTACACAGCCGCCGCGGTTCCGATCGGCTACCCGGTGGGACGCGGTCACGGTCCGCTGATTCGTGAGCCTGTGGAAAAGCTGGTGTTCCTGGATTCGTGGAACAATCGCCTGTGACGCGCCTGCCTGCGGAAAAAGAAACGCGCGGCGCGGACGCGCGAGCCCGGTCCGCACCGCATCCAACCCATCACAATCCGTTACGGGCTTGCTGACAAATTGATTTCATGCGCGAGAGTCAAGCGCCTTCCTGTGTGGGCGAAGCCGCGTAGGGCTTGATCGCGGCCAGAAGCCGATCGGGACGGAGCGGCTTTTCAAGGTAGCCATCCATGCCCGCGGCATCGCATCGGGCGGCCAGCGCCTCTCTCGAGCTCGCGCTTATCGCGACAATCGGGATGCGCTTGATACCGGACAGGGCGCGAATCTGTCGCGCCGCCTCGATTCCGTCCATCCCCGGCATATCCACGTCCATCAGGATCAGGTCGTACTTGGAACCGCGAACCGCTTCCACCGCCCGCTCTCCGTCACCAACGACATCCACCTTGTGGCCCGCCCGCTCCAGCGCAATCAAGCCGATCGTCCGGTTCACCGAGGCATCGTCGGCGAGAAGAATTCGCAAGGGGCGCGCCGAGACTGCCACAGCCGCCGGCGCAGCTTGCGAACCGCACAGCGCCTCGATCAACTGATCGCGATGGACCGGAAGCGAGAGCACCGAGACGCCTTCGTCCGCGAACGATCTCGCGTCTTCGTTGTCAACCGCGCGGCACAGGGCCACCAGCCGGACTGACAAGCCGGCGCCTTTCACCAGCTCGACGGATTGAGCCGGCTCATCGCGGACCGCGGATTCACACACCAGGATCGCGTTAAACGGCTGGCCGCGGGTCTCGGCGATCGCGCGCGCGGAAACGGCCTCCGCGATAGTCGACACGCAGGTCGCGGCGCCATGCGAATCGCGGATGTAGCGGGACAATGATTCCGCGGTCAGCGCGGGGCATCCCGCTATCAGCACTCGCGCACCGTCGGGCTTCGGGGCGGGATTTGCCGCGGCGCGGCCGGAATCAAGCTTCAGGGTAAACCAGAAGCGGCTTCCGCCGGACCCGGGGTTGTCCTCTACCCCGATCTTCCCGCCCATCGCCGCGATCAATCGCCGGCAAATCGCCAACCCCAGACCCGTGCCGCCATAGCGGCGCGAAATCGAAGAGTCTCCCTGCACAAAGGGTTCAAAGATCCGTGCCGACACATCGGGCGAAATGCCGATGCCGGTGTCGGAGATGGCGAAGCGAACCACGCCCTGTCCATTCTCGTCGATCGCGGAAACAGCTTCGCACCAGATGCCGCCGCTGGCGGTGAATTTGATCGCGTTTCCAATCAGGTTCAGCAACACCTGGCGCAGGCGGCCCTCGTCGGTTTTGATCGTCGCCGGCAGATCGGGAGACACGTAAGTCGCGATCTCGAGGCCCTTCGCATGCGCGCGGGGCGCGAATAGATCGACGGCGCTCTCAAGCGCGTCCACGATTGCGACGTCAGACGGAGCGATGTCGATCGAACCGGTCTCGAACTTGGTGAAGTCGAGAATATCGTTGATTATGGTGAGCAGCACCTCTCCGGAGTCGTGCACCACGGTCGCATACTTGCGCTGCTGCGGATCGAGCCGGGTCGAGAGCAGCAGCTCCGTCATCCCGAGGATGCCGTTAAGCGGGTTGCGAAGTTCGTGACTTACAGTCGCGAGAAATTCCGACTTGGCGCGGCTGCCCGCCTCTGCCTCGCGGTAAGCGGCGCGAAGCTCCTTGACCAGGCTCAGGTTCTCATGCCGAAGCCCGATAGTCTCGTAATACGACCGGTTCAGCGCTCCCGACCACATCAGGAGACTGACCAGATAAACGATCCCGCCGGAGCCGGTGGCGAGCGAGAGCCGCGTGCCTTCCATCAGGTAGGCGGCAATTAAGGGGACGCTCAGCGGTATTGCGTATGCATAGTAGGCCCGGAGCCAGAACGCCCGATTCGACAACGTCGAAGTTACGATCGTCATCAGGAGCAATCCGGTAAACGCGCTTTCCAACGGGGCCGACCAGATCGTGAACCACCATCCCGTCAATCCCCACAGGCTTCCCGTGACGGCGGACAGGGCGACGTAGCGGAGCGCCCACCACTCTGTTTCGTCGGGCCCGCGTTTCTTAGCCGCGTAGCCATGGAACAGTTGCCGGTACGCGAGGGTCGCAACGGCGAACGTGACCACCAGGAAAATCGGCTTCCAATGTGGAACCAGCGGCCAGAACACGACACTCGCGGCCACCATCCCGCCGAGACCGCCATACAGGTTTCGTGTTCCCATCCGGAACATCGTCGCGAGCATCTCAGTGCGGATGAGCCGCTCGCGCTCGGCGTCTTCGGTCGAGCGCTGTTCGGGTGTGGTCGGGAGAGCCATTGTTGTCGCCAGGTCGTGGAGATCCGATCGAGCATCTAACCGGCTCTCAAGAGCAAGACGTTCAGGTGGACGCGTCTATTCGAGGGCGGGTAGAGGAATGTTTGCGGCGCACGGGCGCCATGCTCGTGGTTGCGGGGGAAGGATTTGAACCTTCGACCTCCGGGTTATGAGCCCGGCGAGCTACCAGACTGCTCCACCCCGCGCGGGCAGTCTAGCGGTGTGTCGGGAAACGGGTCAACCCATCGTTGGAATTTTTGCGCGCGATCGCGAAAGCTGTCGCGCGCGGCAGCGATCGCGATGCCTAGGGCTTCGAGCTCAGGTCGGGCTTGCCGGTTTCAAGGTCAACCGGCACGGAGATGTGCTCGTGGACGATGAACCATTTGCCGCCGATCTTTTTGTAAACGTCGGTCACGCGGAAAGTCACGTCCATCGCGCCGCCGTTCGCGCCCGGGCATTTGAGGTGCTGGATACTGCGGCCGTAGGCGTAACTCTTGTCGCCATCGATTGCGAGATCCGTCACCTCGAAAACCGGCGATTCCTTGCATCCCGCGAGCACGCCCTGCCAATCCTTGCGATAGGCGTCCCATCCGTTGTACTGGCGCGGCGGAATCAGGTCGAAGACGACAAGGTCGGGGCTGTTGACGTAGTTGGACATCAGGCGGTCGATGTCCCTGGCGCGGATGGCGGCGGCGTAGTTCGCCTCGAGGTTCTTGATTTGCGCGGCGTCGCCCGCGTCTTCCGCGCGCAGCGGCATTGCCGCTCCAAGCACCGCGGCGATCGCCGCAAGCACGACCCACGATTTCATATGTTCCTCCCGCCGATTACGATCCGGCGCGGGGCGGGAATCTATCAGGTGTCGCGCTCCGGTCAAACGGCGGGGTCAGCCTGCGAGGATGCGGATATTGCAGTTGCGATGGATTTTGCCGAACTCGATGATCTCTTTTTCGATCGGCGTCGCGTCCGACTTCGAGTCCGTAAGCATAAGCTGCTTGGCAGCAGCGTTGTCGACGCCGTCCGCTTCCACGTCAAGGTTATGGTCGTCGCAGATAATAAAGGCCATTCGTCAAGCTCCTTAAACCCGTCCACCCTATCCCAAGCGCGCACACGAGTCATTATTGGCGCGTCTCGACAGGACCGAACGCGCGGCAAAGCGGATGGCGAAAGATGGATCGCGAACTTGAGGCGGTCAGACCGGCCTCACCGTGTATACTCCCCTGAAGCCCGGCGGACGCCACCCCTTGTTAGCGCAAGGGATGCATACGACAAACGCCTTTCGGTGACCGTCTTCAACCCCGGTCAGGCTGACGGCGGTTTCCGTCGAAACCGCCTTGCTGCATGCGACGCAGGTGGCGGTCAACGCCTTGTTCTCCTTCGCCTTCTCGCTCGGCATCGCGGGTCCTCTCTGAGTTGCGGCGCAAGCAACGGGGAGAGTCAGAGCGGGAAAACCCCGCGCGCGTTCTCTCCCAGCAGCTTTCGCTGGCGCTGCGGACTGAGTGCGGCCACGCTCTGACGAATGAGACGCGGCGCCTCCAGGGTGGAATCAATATGCGGATAATCCGATCCCCACAACACCCGGTCCTCTCCCAATAGATCCATCACCGATCCAATCGTCCGCTCCTCGGGCTCCGCGACCACCCAGATGTTGCGGCGGAAATAGTCCGATGGCTTCAGCCGGGTGGGAAACGTCCATCCCAGGTGCTCATGCTTTTCGTCCATCCGGTCCATGATGTAGGGCGCCCATCCGCATCCCGCCTCAACGCACAGCACCTTGAGGCGCGGAAACCGATCGAGCAATCCATCCGCCACCATCGTCATCACGGCCGGGACGATCTGCGCAAAGCCGCCGAGCGCGAATCCGTACACCGCCCTGAATTCTCCCGGCTGATAGAAATTGCCGAGAAGGCCGGGCGCCCGGTTGAAGCGCACGATCACATGCAGGCAAACGGGAATTCCGGCTTCTTCGCATTCTCGCCAGATAGGATCGAAGTCCGGATGGGAGAAGCGGCGGCCGGTTATGGGTTCGGGCGGCAGGAAAATTCCTTTGAACCCCAGCTTGAGGCATCGCCGCAGTTCAGCGAGCGCGGCGGCGGGGTCCTGCAGCGCCAGATGCGCGATTGGAATCACCCGGTCTTTCGCGCGTGACGAGAATTCGTTGATCCAGTCGTTGTATGCGCGCGCGTACGCGGTCGCGAGATCATTGTCCGGCACATCCCACAGGATTCCGACCGTGGGAAACAGCACGCCCGCGCTCACCCTCCACTCATCGAGCATCTTCACGCGATCCTCGGGCACGTAGCTCGCGGGCGGGCATCCATCGAGGTATTTCTTCTGTCCAGGCACGAACAGCGACTGGCGGGGAAGATTGGCGCCGCCCAGTCCGGCGAGCACGCCCTTAAGCAGCGGCTGATTGTCGATCAGCAGCACTTCGAGGCCATCGGCGGGATCGGTCGTGATTCGTATGGCGCGATCGCGAAAGCGCGGTTCAAGCCAGTTTTCCCACAGATCCGGCGGCTCCATCACGTGCGAGTCGCAATCCACCACTAAGCCCATTTCTGATTCCATCGTAACCTCGGTTCGGTCTAACACTCATTAGACAAGGCGGGCCGCCGCGGTCAAGCCTGCCGCCTTTTCGCCTGAAAGAACTCGCGCAGCAGCTCGGCGCATTCCGCTTCCATCGCGCCCGGCACGACCTCGATTCGATGGTTCAGCACGCCGTCGCGCCCGATGTCATAAACGGAGCCGAGCGCGCCAGCTTTTTCGTCGCGAGCGCCGTAAACCAGGCGCGCGATACGCGCATTCACCATCGCGCCCACGCACATCACGCAGGGTTCGAGCGTGACGTAAAGGGCGGCTTCGTTCAGGCGATATGCGCCCAGAGTCCGGGCCGCCTCGCGAATCGCGACGATTTCGGCGTGCGCGGTCGGATCGCTTAGCGCGATCGGACGATTGTGTCCGCGCCCGACCACGATACCCCCGGCCACGGCGATCGCTCCGACCGGAACTTCGCCGCGTTCGAGGCCGCGTCGCGCCTCTTCCAGCGCGAAAGCCATAAACTTGAGGTCATTCTCGGAAATCATTTCACTGCGCCGGGCTCAAATTACTACGTTGACATTGCCGGGGACGCCAACCAAGATCCGCTCTAGAGGGCAGGAACATGAAGGGACTTGCCACTTTCCTGGCGCTGGCCGCCGCACTGGTGATCGCCAACCTCGCCTACGCGGGTGCCCACGTCCAGCTCAACAACTCCGAGCAAGCAAAGCAGGAAGCCTTGCGAAAGGCATACTACGACCATCCCATGACCCAGGTGGTCCAGTCCAAGGACGTCAAGGTCGTAATCAAAACCGACTCCATCATGCACTCATGCTGCATGCCGCCGAACCTGGTCGTAGCCGGCAACGTAACCAACGTCGGAACCCGCCCGGTGAAGTACGTAAAGATGATCTTCAGCTTCGAGGATGCTGACGGCAAAGTCCTTCATGCTGAAACCGTCTACAACCTGAAAGCGGCAAGCATGGGCGAGGACGAAGAGATCGGCCGCATCCTTAACGAAAAGCCGCATTTCGTTCCCCTTCCGCCCGGCAGCTCGGACCAGTTCTCGTTCAGCGTTCCGACGACGGCCTTGCCCCGCTTCGCCAAGGTCGAGCTGTTCCCGGACGCGGTCACGCAGTAGCATCGGGCGGGCGCCGAATGTAATCATCGGCGCATGGCGCAACTTGAAGAAATCACTCCGGCCGAACTGAAGGCCCGGCTCGATCGAGGCGACCAGCCCTTCATCCTCGATGTGCGAGAGCCGGAGGAAGTCGCGCTCGCACCGTTTCCCGGCTCCGCGCACATTCCGATGGGCGACGTTCCGTCGCGGCTGGCCGAGCTCGATCCGGACCGCGAAATCATCGTCGTATGCCACCACGGTATCAGGAGCGCTCAGGTTGCGATGTATCTGGCGCGGATGGGATTCGAGCGGGCGATCAACCTGGCTGGGGGAATCGATGCGTGGGCGATCGAGGCTGACCCCGCAGTCCCCCGCTACTGAGATGAGCGCGGCTAGAGCGATGCGCGCGGAGGAAACATGACTTTCCTGGCGGCAGCAATCCAGATGGCGGCGGGACCGGACAAGGGCGCCAATCTCGATCGCGCCGAGCGGCTGATTCGGCTTGCGGCCGCGCGAGGCGCCAACCTTGCCGCCCTTCCCGAGGTTTTCAACTGGCGCGGCAAACGATCCGACGAAGGCGCCGCCGCGGAACCGCTCGAAGGCGAAACTATCGCGCGGATGACGGCGCTGGCGCGCGAGCTTCGCATCCATCTGGTCGCCGGCTCAATTACGGAAAAAGCGGAGGGACAGCCGCGCAGCTACAACACTTCAGTCCTGATCGGACCCGACGGATCGCGCCTGGCAATTTACCGGAAGATTCATCTGTTCGATGTGGACCTGCCGGGGCGGGTAACAATCCGCGAATCAGACGCCAAGATGCACGGAGCGGAAGTCGTCTGCGCGCAGACCGCGATCGGTGCGATCGGGCTCAGCATCTGCTATGACATCCGCTTCCCCGAGCTCTACCGCGAACTCGTCTTCAAGGGGGCGAAGATGGTCACGGTTCCCAGCGCTTTCACGTTTCCGACCGGCGAGGCTCATTGGGAACCGCTGATTCGCGCCCGGGCGATCGAAAACCAGGTGTATGTGATCGCGTCCGCTCAGTTCGGCCCCAACGTTCATGGATTCAGCGATTACGGAAATTCCATGATCGTGGACCCGTGGGGACGCGTGCTTGCGCGCGCCGCGGACCAGGAAGGCGTCGTGCTCGCTCCGATCGACCTGGACTACCAGGAGCGCGTGCGGCGCGAGTTGCCGTCGCTGACCCACGCTCGGCTGCGGAAGGACGGGCGCGCAGGATAGTCGATGATCAAACCCGTCTCGCTTCTGTTCCCCATCCTTCTCACCGCAAGCCTGGCGGGCGCGGCGTTTGCCCATGATATGAGCGCGATGGGTTCGATGGCCGATGCGCCGAACGCGATGGGCGCGCGGATGCACATGAGCGATCACATGAAGATGACGCAACCGCGGCCGCAAACGGCGCAGGATTCCGACCGCGCCCGCGATCTGCTTGCGAAGCTGCGACGCGCCCTGCTTCCGTATCGCGACTACCGCGTTGCTCTTTCGCAGGGATTCAGGATCTTCCTTCCCTCCGTGCCCCAGGATGTTTACCACTTCACCGACTACGAAGCCGCACGATGGGAATACAACGGCCATTTCGACCCCGAGCATCCCGGCTCTCTCTTGTATGTCAGGACCGCGCCGGACGACTACGTGCTGGTGGGCGCGATGTACAGTGCGCCCGCATATTACACGCCCGACCAGCTGGACGAGATGGTTCCGCTCAGCGTCGCTCGATGGCATCAGCACGTTAATATCTGCCTGCCGCGAGGCATCACGCTGGCTGATCTGCTGAACGACAGGATCGGCGCCGGCCGGACCGACATTCCGGGCACGATCCCGGTTGCCGCAAACCCGCGGGCCCTGGAACTCGATCGGCGGGTCGGCTTCATGGCGGACGGACGCTTCGGATTTGAAGGGAGCATTCACGATGCTTCCGCGTGCGAAACGGCCGGCGGCAATTTTATTCCGGTCGCGTTCGGATGGATGGTCCACGTGTATCCGTTCAACGGCGACGACTTGAAAGTGGCGTTTGGAACCGAAGTGCCGAAACCGGCGGCGAACTGATCCCCCGCGTCATACCGAACTCGAGCTCCGCGAAATCGGGTAGTCGCCCGCCGGCTCGCGCATCGGCTGCGTCAGCATCCGAATCAGGCCCAGTTCCGCGGGCGAGCGGAACTGTTCGATTCCTATCGTCATCGCAAGATGACCCGCGGCCGGCTGCGCCCGGTACGTTCCCATCATCCAGTCCCACCACGGCAGATTGAAGCCGAAGTTGCTGTTGGTTTCGTCGCGCACGATCGAGTGATGAACGCGATGCATGTCCGGGGTGACGACGATCCATCGCAACCAGCGGTCCGCGCGTTCGTCGATTGCCAGGTTTCCGTGATTGAACATCGAGGTGCCGTTGAGCAGCACTTCGAAGGCGAGCACCGCTATCGGCGAGGGACCCAGGCACATCACAACGCCGATTTTTATCAGCAGCGAAATGATGATTTCGGCGGGATGAAAGCGAAAGCCGGTGGTTACGTCGAAATCCAGATCGGCGTGATGCATCCGATGCACGCGCCATAGTAGCGGCACCGCGTGAAACATTACGTGCTGCAGGTAGATAGCGAAATCGAGCGCCAGCAGCGCGGCCAGAAACGCCGCGGCGGCCGGCATCGCGTACGCGTGCAGCAGGCCGATGTGCCCGCGTTCGGCGATCATCGCGACGCCGACGGCTGTGACCGGGACCAGGACGTAGACTGCCGCCGTATTGATCGCCGCAACCCCGATGTTCCCCGGCCATCGCGCGCTCCGCGCAAAGAGGCGCTTGCGCCGCGGCATCGCTCCTTCCGCCAGCGCGATCGCGGCGAAAATCAGCGCGAACGCGCCAAGCCTGATGAAGGCTTCGATGCGAAACGAATTCGAGAGAATAAGCGTCACGCGGAGCTCCCGCCGACGCTCGCGACCGCACAGACAGGCACGCCGTCTGTCAGGTGAACATTTCAGGTTCGCGTGAGCCGAGCCATACCAGACCCCGATACATGTAGTGCACACCCGACAGCGCCGTCACGGTGACCGTCAGGTAAAGGAGTCCGTACCAGTAGCTCGGCGAAGTCGTGCCAAATCGCAGCAAGGTGCCGATCACGCACGCAAGCTGCAGGAAGGTGCTTAGCTTTCCAAGATAGCTCGGCCGCACCGGCATCCTCTCAGCGGTGAAGAACGCGATCATCATATAGCCGCCCACAATCACCACGTCGCGGATGACGACCACGCTGAGCAGCCATCCCGGCAGATCTTCCTCGACGGTCAGCACCACGAACGCCGACAGCAGCATCAGCTTGTCGGCAAACGGGTCCAGGAACGCCCCCAATTCGGTGCGCGAATCGAACCATCGCGCGACCGTGCCGTCCAGGCCGTCGGTCACCGCCGCCGCCGCGAAGACATAGAGAGCCTCGGAATACTGATGACGGCTGAGGAACGACAGGAAAACCGGAATGGCGCCGAGCCTGCACAGGGTCAGAAAATTGGGCACGTTGAGCAGGCTGCGCAGGGACGGGACGCCGCGCGTGACGGAAACCGGCTTGGATGGAGAAGCTACCGCCATTGGAAATCCCGCAGGTCCATTATGCTTCGGCGAGAGCGGCCTTGCGCAACCGGCCCGCGACGGGAGAACTCACCCGCGCGCGCATCGAAACGACTCCGTCACGATACTCTTCGCTTATCACCTCGCCGTCGCGCCGCGCCATAGCGACCAGGTCGCCCCGGTTCGCCGCCAGCGTCACCGTGACTTCCTCGCGCGCGACACTCAAGCGCCTTCCGATCTCATCCAACAGACAGTCAAGTCCGATGCCGCGCAGAGCCGAGATCCCGATTCCTCTGCCCGTCAACCGCGGGGCGCCATCGATCAGGTCAACCTTGTTCATCACGATAATCCGGGAAGTTGCGCCCGCGCCGATCTCTTCGAGCACGCGGTCCACGATTTCCATCCGCTCCGCGGCAAGCTCCGAGCTCGCATCGACCACGTGCAGCAACAGGTCCGCGGTGCGAACCTCTTCGAGCGTGGCCTTGAACGCTTCGACCAGCATATGCGGCAGGCGATGGATGAATCCTACCGTGTCCGCCAGCATCACCGTCATCCGGTTTGGCAGCCTGAGCCGCCGAATGGTCGGATCGAGGGTGGAAAACGGGCGGTTCGCGGCTTCGACTTCCGCGCCGGTAAGGACGTTAAGCAGGGTTGATTTTCCGGAGTTCGTGTAACCGACCAGGGCAACCGTCGGGTACGGAACTTCCAGACGGCGGCGGCGCTGAATTCCGCGCGTGCGTTCGACCTCTTTCAGGCGCGAACGCAGGCGGGTGAGACGCTCGCGCAGGCGGCGGCGATCGACTTCAAGCTGGGTTTCTCCGGGTCCGCGCGTTCCCACTCCGCCTCCGCCCGCGCCTCCGCCGCGCACGCGCGACAGATGCGACCATTGGCGGGTAAGCCGCGGCTGCAGATAGCTGAGCTGCGCGATCTCGACCTGCAGCTTGCCTTCCAGGGTGCGGGCGCGCTGCGCGAAGATATCGAGGATCAGCTGGCTGCGGTCGATCACCCGCAGCTTGAGTTCGTTCTCCAGGTTGCGCGCCTGCGCCGGCGAGAGAGCATCGTCGAAGATAGCCACCGTCGCTTCGGCCATCCGCGAAATCTCTCCGACTTCGCCGGTTTTGCCTTTTCCGATAAACGTGCGGGGATCGGGAGCCTTAAGGCGCTGGCTTACGGTTGCTTCGACGCTCGCGCCAGCGCTCTCGGCCAGCGCCTTCAGTTCTGCAAGCGATTCTTCGCTGGAAATGCCGGTATGGCCGCCCAGATCGATTCCGACCAGAACTGCCCGATCACAACGTTCGCTGGCTACGCTGTACAATCCCTTCAGGAACCCCCGTGGCACGTGCCGCCACTCAAGCCTAGCGTAGCAGACCCGGACCCGTGGTCAATTCGCCGGAAAAATCGACAACGAAAGCTAAAACATCCGTAACCGAATCGAGACGTTGCTTCTCACGATAGATCCGGGCGCCGCGCCGCTAGCCGCCGTCAGTTCATTCGAGCGGGCAACGCCAGAGCGGTTTTGATCGACTACTTCAATTCCACTGCGCCGGGGGCGATCAGTTTTTCCACTTCGGCTACGAATTCGTCGCTGGGTGTTACGCGGAAGTCGTCGCCCAAAAGAAGAACCGCCTCGCGGCCATCGTCGAGGCCGAGATGAAGGTAGGTGACCGACTTGCCGCGATACCTGGAAAGCGCCGCCTTCAATGCTTCCAGCCCGCCGTTCTCCAGCCGGCTGCGCTGCGCGTGGAGGCGCACTTCGCGATACGATTCCAAAAGCGCGGTGCTCAGCGGACGCAACTCATCGAGGATGATTTGCGCGCGTTCCTCGTCGACATCGAGCTTGCCCCGGGCAACAACCGGCTCCTCGCCCGAGATTAGGGCTTCGTACTTCTGATAGGTTTCGGGCCACGCAATCGCCTCAACCACTCCGTCACGATCTTCGAGCGAGAAGGTCGCATAGCGTTTGCCGGACTTGTTGTTCTTGAGCTTGACGGCCTGAACCACTCCGGCGATCTGGACCTGGCTTCCGTCGGGCGCCGAAGGAAGGTCCGCCGTCGTGAGCCTGCTGATGCGCGCGATGACGCTTTCATATTTGTCGAGCGGATGCGCGGTGATGTAGAAGCCGAGCGCTTCCTTCTCGTACTTGAGTTTCTCCTTCGCGTCCCATTCCTGGACCGGCTCGCGCCGCGGCGGCGCCGCGGTCCTGGCGACCGGCCCGCCGAACAGGCCCATCTGATTGCGCTCGGCGTCGCTCTGCGCTTTTTGCGCCAGCCTGAGCGCGTCTTCCACGATGGCCATCAGGGCGGCGCGCGCTGAGCCTGTGAAATCGAACGCGCCGCACTTGATCAGCGCCTCGAGCACGCGCCGGTTGACGAGTTGCGCCCCGACCCGCAGGCAGAAATCGACCGGGCCTTCGTACGGGCCGCCCTTCTCGCGCTCGGTGATGATCGCCTCGGCGGTTTTCGCGCCGACGCCCCGGATCGCGCCCAGTCCGAAACGGATCGCGCCCTCCGAAACCGTGAATTTCACGCGGCTCTGGTTGACGTCGGGCGGCAGAATCGGGATGCGCATCTCGCGCAGGGCCGCGATGTTCTTGTAGGTCTTGTCCGCGTCGTCCATGTCCAGCGACATCAGCGCCGCCATGAACTCGTGCGGGAAGTGCGCCTTCAGGTAAGCGGTGCGATAGGTCGTAAGCGAGTATGCCGCGGCGTGCGACTTGTTGAAGCCGTACGATGCAAACGTCTCGATTTTCTCGAAGATGGACTGGGCCTGGGCGGTCGTGAGCCCGTTCTTGCGGGCGCCCTCGAGAAAGCGCTCGCGCTCCTTCTCCATCACCGCCTTGTTCTTCTTGCCCATCGCGGCGCGCAGCATATCGGCTTGCTGCAGTGTGTACCCCGCCAGCGCCTGCGCCGCGCGCATCACCTGCTCCTGGTACACGATGACGCCGTAGGTGTCGGCCAGCACGGGTTCGAGCAGCGGATGGTCATACTCGACCTTTTCGCGGCCGTGCTTGCGATCCACGTAATGCTGCACCATCGTCTTGCCGTCCTGGATCGCGTCGAGCGGACCGGGGCGAAAGAGCGAGGTTGCCGCGACGATATCTTCAAAGCAGGTCGGCTTCAGGTCGCTCAGGAACCGCCGCATCCCCGAGCCTTCCATCTGGAAGACTCCCACGGTGTCGCCGCGCGCCAGCAGCCGGTAGGTCTCGCCATCGTCCAGCCTGAGCCGATTCAGATCGGGAACCTCCTTGCCGCCGGCCGCAATCAGATCGAGGGTGTCCTTGATGAGCGTGAGATTCTTGAGCGCGAGAAAGTCGAACTTGATAAGCCCGATCTCCTCGACGCCCTTCATCGAGTACTGGGTGATCGCGATGCCGTCCTCGCCGGTCTCCTTGTCGACGTACAGCGGCACCATCGAATGCAGCGGACCATCGGCGATTACCACGCCTGCCGCGTGTTTTGACGTATGGCGCAGCAGGCCTTCGAGCTTGAAGGCGTACTCGAACAGTTCAGGATGGTTCTTGCGCTCGTCCTTGAGCCGCGGCTCCATTTCGAGCGCGTCCTTCAGAGGAAAATCACGCCCCTGCTTGGGCGCCGGGTAAAGCTTGACGATCTTGTCGGTCTCGCCAAACGAGAGCCCAAGGACCCGGCCCACGTCGCGAATCGCCTGCTTGCCCTTGATGGTGCCGAAGGTGATTATCTGCGCGACGCGGTCCGCACCGTATTTGTGGCGCACGTAATCCAGGATCTCATCGCGCCGTTCCCAGCAGAAATCCGAGTCGATATCCGGCATCGACTTGCGGCCCGGATTGAGCCATCGCTCGAACAGCAGCTTATGCTCGATCGGATCGACTTCGGTGATGCCAAGCGCGTAAGAGACGAGCGATCCGACGACCGATCCGCGGCCCGGCCCGGTGGGAATGCCCCGGTCGCGGGCGTAGCTGATGAAGTCCTGCACGATGAGCATATAGCCGGAAAAGCCCATCTCTCGGATTACGGGAATTTCGCGATCGAGCCGCTCGTAGTAAGGGGCGGGATCGAACTCTCCCAGGCGCGCGCGAATCTCCGCCAGGCGCTTTTCCAATCCCGCACGCGCGCGCCGCTCCATCTCGTCTTCAAGGCTGACATCCTGGTCCGCCTTATAGACTGGAAAGTGGAACTTCCCGAACTCGAACTGGAAATCCACCCGCCGGGCGATTTCCATCGTGTTGCGGAATTCCTCCGATTCCGCCCCGAACGCCTTCGCCATCTCGTCCGGCGTCTTGACGTACAGTTCGTCGGTATCGAAACGCCATCGCGTTTCGTCCGCCATCGTCTTTCCGGTCTGGATGCAGAGCAGGACCTCGTGCGCCTTGGAGTCGCCGCGATGGAGGTAGTGGCAATCGTTGGTCGCGACTACCGGCAATCCGACCTTGCGCGCGACGTCGCGCAGCGCGTCATTGATTGGCGAATGCAGGCGGTTGTCCTGAAGCTCGATATAGAAGCGATCGCCGAAAGTCTTCGCATACCATTCGGCAGCCTCGCACGCCTTGTCCATCCTGCTCTGCCTGAGCCATCGCGGAATCTCGCCGGAAAGACAGCCGGAAAGAACGATGAGCCCATCCGAGAGCTCGGCGAGAATTTCCTTGTCGATGCGCGGCTTGTAGTAGAGCCCTTCCTGGTACGCGGCGGTCAGCAGCTTGCAGAGGTTTTGATAGCCTTCGCGGTTCTGCGCGAGAACGATGAGATGGAAGTTGCCGCCGCCCTCCACGTCGTCGCCGCGGGGAGCCTGAGTACGATCGGATCGTTTGCCGGTGGCGAGGTATGCCTCGCATCCGATTATCGGCTTGATGCCGTTGGCGATGGCCTTCTGGTAGAACTCGACCGCGCCGAACATGTTGCCATGGTCGGTAATCGCCATCGCTTCCATGCCGCAGGCTTTGGCGTGCTCGAGGAGAGGTCCGATTTTGTTGGCGCCATCGAGCAGGCTGAACTGCGTATGAACATGCAGATGGGCGAAACTCACCGCGGCTCCTCCACCCGCCGCGCGCGCCGCTGGCGCGCGCGGCCTCCTCTCGAACGCACTCTACGCGCGCTCCGCACCTGGCGGAGCGCGAGAGTTTACTTCTTTGCGGGCTCGGCCTTCTTGGCCGCTCCAGCCGGCGCGGCTTCCTTCGCGGCGCCTTCCGCCGCGGGAGCTGCCGCCGCAGCTCCTTCGGCAGGAGCGCCTTCGGCGGCCGCGGCTTCCGCGGCCGCGGCGACCGGAGCCTCGGCGACGGTCGGCGGCAGCACCGAGACCACCGCGAAATCCTGATCGAAAATGGGCTTCACGTTGCCCGCAATCTTCACCGCGGACACGTGGATAACGTCATGAACGCCGAGTCCCGTTACATCGACATCGATCGTCTCCGGAATCTCCATCGGCAGGCACTCGACCGTGATGGCGCGCACCAGCGGCTGGAGAATGCCGCCGTCGGCGACGCCCTTGGCGCGGCCGGTAAACCGCAGCGGCACCTCGACCTGGATCGCGCGATTCAGATCGACTTCGTACAGATCCGCATGAAGCACTTCGCCGGAAACCGGGGCGCGCTGGACTTCCTTGAAGATGACGTGGCGGCCGTCGATGTCCGCCGCCGCCGACTTGAGCCGGACAATTCGCACGTGAGACGCCGCCGAAAGGCGCCCGTTCAGTTCCGCGCCGCTCACCGAAATGGGAGTCGGCTGCGTGCCGGGTCCATACAGCACCGCGGGGACGCGGCCCTGGCGGCGCAGCGCGGTTATCGTGCTCTTGGGCCGGACGGCCCGTTTTTCACAGTTCAGTTCGCCGGTTTCCATTGATACTCCCGAGGGCGGCCCGCCTAGTTGAAAAGCGAGCTCACCGATTCTTCATTATGAATTCGCCGCACGGCTTCCGCCAGCAGCGGCGCCACCGACAGCACCTTGAGCTTCTGCAGCTCAGCCTGCACCTTGGGGCGCAGCAGGATGCTGTTGGTGACGATAATTTCCTTGATGTTGGATTTGTTGAGCCGCTCGCAGGCCGGGTCGGAGAGAATCGGATGGGTCGCGACGGCGATGACCTCGTTTGCGCCCGCGTTCGCCACGACCTTGGCGGCTTCGGTGATAGTGCCCGCCGTATCGATCATGTCATCGACCAGCACGGCGACCGAGTCGCGCACCTCGCCGACGAGCTGCATCTCCGCCACTTCGCTGGCGCGCCGCCTGCGCTTGTTGATAATCGCAAGATTCGCGTTGAGCCGGCCGGCGAATGCGCGCGCGCGTTCCACGCCTCCCGCATCGGGTGAGATGACGGTTACCTTGTGCCCGTCCAGACGCTTGCGCAGGTAGCCGATCAGCACCGGCATCGCGTACAGGTTGTCGACCGGAATATTGAAGAAGCCCTGGATCTGGCCGGCGTGAAGATCGACCGTAAGCACGCGCGAAGCGCCCGCCGTGGTTATCAAATCGGCGACCAGCTTGGCGCTGATCGGGACGCGCGAAGCGACTTTGCGGTCCTGGCGCGAGTAGCCGAAGTATGGAACTACGGCGGTGATGCGGCGCGCCGACGCGCGCCGCAGCGCATCCATCACCAGCAGCAGCTCCATCAGGCTGTCGTTGGGCGGCGAGCAGGTTGACTGGATTACGAAGACGTCCCCGCCACGAACGTTCTCGTGAACTTCGACCATCACTTCGCCATCCGGAAACCGTCCCACTTCGGCTTCGCCCAGGCGCACGTTCAGATGCTCGCAGACCTCGCGCGCGAGCGCGGGATTGGAATTGCCCGTAAAGATTTCCAGTTGGTCCTTGGCTTGCTCCGCCATTTCCCGTTTCCGCGGCGTTTTGGCCGCTATCCTCGATAGACCCGCCGGAATCTTCCGGCCTGAATTCATGACCTTTGGCTGGGCGGGAAGGATTCGAACCTTCGAATGCCAGGTCCAAAGCCTGGTGCCTTACCAGCTTGGCGACCGCCCAGCGCAATGCAACGCGATGGTCGAAAGCTTGCCTGCACGCGCCTTGGCCTCACGCCCAAGTCCAGACGAGCGCGCCGCCCGAGGGCGACCCGCCTGCCTGCCCCCAAATAACACTCCGGCTCGTGCGGGCAGTCAGAGCAGCCGCAAAGAGGTTCATACCCGGAGAAGACCCGCGTAAGCCGCGCTTAATATGCGGGATTGCGATGTTATTGGGGGGTTTTTGGGCTGTCAATGAGCGTGCCCGTGGCGAATCAACAGAAATCTCGCATCAATCGACAAGTGGCGTCCGGCGCAACTCTTGATGGCTCGTGGTAAAGACCGCCTCCACCCTGCCCGAGCCCATCCGCGCCCGAATTCTCCCCGCCGCCTCCCGAGCCGCCGCCGCATCCGGATAGAGCCCGAAGACCGATCCTCCGCTGCCCGACATTGCCACCGCCGTCGCGCCTTCTTCTTCAAGTACTTGTTTAACCCCGGCGATCGCGGGATAGAGATCGATCGCCGCGGCCTCCAAATCGTTGACGGTCTGATCGGCCGAAATCCGCCCGGCCAGAATTGCTGACCGATCGGAATCCGGCAACGGGCCGCTCCAATGTTCTCGCTTCAGAGCTCGGAAGATGCTCGCGGTGGGAACCGCCACGTCGGGCACGGCGACCACCAGATGCACTCGCGGCATCGATGGCAGCGCTTCGATCTTTTCCCCGATTCCACGGACACGAGCGGGACGCGGGTCGAGAAAGAAAGGGACATCCGCGCCGAGTTTGACCGCGACCTCGCCAAGCCGCGCATCCGGCCCGATTGCAAAAATCTCCGCCATCATGCGCAGAACCGCGCCCGCATCGCTGGAGCCGCCTCCAAGCCCCGCGCCCATCGGAATTCGCTTGCGCAGATCGATAGATACGTCGGCCGCGATTGCGTGCTCGCGCATGAACGCCGCCGCCGCTCGCGACGCGAGATTCGATTCAGGGTCCGAAATCGCGCGGTCGTCGCAGTTGAGATGCACGCGGGCGGCGCGCGATGGGCGCACTTCGAGGCGGACAAGGTCGGTCCACGAAATTGGAAGGAAAATCGAATCGAGTTCGTGATAACCGTCGGTCCGCTTGCCCGTGATTCGCAGACACAGGTTGATCTTTGCCGGGGCGTACTCGGCAACCAGTTTGACCATCCGGGCGCGCCCCTCAGCCGGCCGATCTTCCGGATTTCACGCCGACCTTGCGTAATGCCGCGCGCGAATCGCGCCGGATAACCGAGATGAATCCGAGCAGTCCCAGCAGCACCCCGACGAGCACGAGAACCTGCCCGGTCAGAAAGGTCGCGTGATAAAAATCCATCCGCGCGGTCGTGTAGGAAAGCTGCCGCTCGCGCGGCGTAAGCGGCTCCAGGACGGCAAGCCCTGTTCCGGGCTCGAGCTCGTCGAAACTGCGGTAGTCGGTGGCAGCCGCCGCGTGCGTCGCCGCCGCGATTATCTGGCTGTATTGGCGGGTGCGCTGCAGCCCGATGAACCAGTTGGCCGCGCCCAGGATGACGAGGGCGAGCCCGGCGACAATCTTCCAGTCGGAATACAGGTCCGGCGGCTTCATTCCCAATCAGATTAGGGTTCGCGCGGCGCGAAAACAACGCCGTCAATCCTGACGCGCCAGCGGCGTTGCGCATCTTCGACGCGTGCGGGTATCATCGAATGATAGCCAATGTCCGCTCACGCATCACATTCATCCAGACATCATTCCGCCACGCGACCGGTGAACAGCAGGCTGGAGCAACGCCTTGAACAGTTTGCCAAAGGCGACCGCAACGCGCTGGCCCGGCTGATTACGCTGGTCGAAAATCGCGCTCCCGAATCCAGCGCCATCATCGAACGCATCTATCCGATGACCGGGCAGGCGCATGTGATCGGAATTACGGGGCCGCCGGGCGCGGGCAAATCCACGTTGGTGAACCGGCTCATCGCGAAGTATCGCGGACTCGGAAAAAAAGTAGCGGTGCTCGCGATTGACCCGTCGAGCCCTTTTTCCGGAGGAGCGGTGCTCGGAGACCGGGTGCGGATGACCGACCATTACAAGGATCCGTCGGTTTATATCCGCAGCCTCTCCTCGCGCGGAAGCCATGGCGGACTCAGCCGCGCGGCGCGCGAAATCGTCAAACTGCTCGATGCGTTCGGGCACGACGTCGTGATCATCGAGACCGTCGGCGTCGGGCAGACCGAGCTTTCGATCATGGACCTCGCCGACACGACCGTCGTAGTCACCGTGCCTGAAGGCGGCGACTCGGTGCAGATCATGAAAGCGGGACTGAACGAAATCGCGGACGTGTTTGTCGTGAACAAGGCCGACCGCGAGGGCGCCGATCGCATCAAGGCGGAACTCGAACTCAACGTGCATCTGAGGCCGACGGGCGCGGGATGGCGCCCGCCGGTGGTGATGACGCAGGCGGCGGCCGACGTGGGAGTGGACGCGCTGGTCGCCGCAATCGGCAAGCATCGCGATCATCTGAGCCAGCACCGCGACGCCGCGCGCGAAGCGGAGCGGCGCCGGCGCGAGTTCGTCGAGATTCTGACCGCCGAACTCGACGAGCGCGCCGCGCGCGCGTTGAAAAACGGACGCGCACCCGAGGTGATGAACCAGGTCGCCACCGGCGGCATCAACCCTTACAGCGCGATGCTGAGATTGCTGGATGACCCGATGGCCCTGAACGAGCTATTGTCACACGAGACGGACTCCGCCGACTGATTCCATCACCATGCCAGACCGCTCACATAAGGGCTCGGGCCGCCTGTTCGCCATCGGCGACATCCACGGATGCGCCGGCGAACTGGAGGCGCTTCTAAAGGCGATCGCGCCTGCCGCCGGCGACACGATCGTGTTTGTCGGCGATTACGTGGATCGCGGTCCGGCTTCGCGCGATGTCGTGGAGATGGCGCTGGATCTCGAACAAAGCCGGGCCGAGGCGGTGTTCCTGAAGGGCAACCACGAGGACATGATGCTCTCGTTTCTCGGCTTGCCCGGCCATTACGGCGAATCATTTCTGTTCAATGGCGGTGTCGCGACTCTGGAGAGCTACGGGCTGCGCGAGGACGATATCGCCGAGGCGATCCATCACATCCCGCACCGGCACATCGATTTCTACCGGCGGCTCGCCGTTAACTATCTGCGCCCGCCCTATCTGTTCGTGCATGCGGGAATCTCGCCCGTGCTGCAGCTCGAAGAGCAGCAGACCGAGGACATGCTCTGGATTCGCCAGGAATTCATCTTCAATCCGCACAAGGTCGACGCAACCGTGGTGTTCGGCCATACGCCGATGCGCGGTGTGATGATCGATCTTCCCTACAAGCTCGGTATCGATACCGGGCTGGTGTACGGCGGCAAATTGACCTGTGTCGAGTTTACGGAGGGCGCGCTGTACCAGGTGGACCGCGGAAGCCATCACGTCAAGACGCGATCCATTCCCCTGCGCTGACCGGCAGCGGCGTATCCGCGAAAGCGAAAGTCCGGGTTCTCGGATGCTCGCGGGCGGTGGAGGCCAGGGGCGGACTCTTTCCCGATTTTTCCGGCCACGCTACTCTAATCGCTTCTCCGGTGGCGGCGTAGCTCAGTTGGTTAGAGCGGAGGTCTCATAATCCTCAGGTCGTAGGTTCGACTCCTACCGCCGCCACCCTCATTCCCTCGCGGTCGGCAGCGCCCCCGAGCCGCCCGCCAACCTCTTCGGGACCTCCCCTTGGCGTGTTATGGCATGCCTCTCCGTTGGCTGCGCTTGCCGGATGGCGCAGTATCGGCCGTCATTTGCGGAGACTGAATTCAATTGCGGCCGGCGAAAATCTGGCGGTGTGAAATAAGCTGCGCTCATCGAACGAAGTGGTCGCAATCGCCCGAGCGGGCGCGGCAAGACGCGGAAATGCGGCTGCAAGCTGGCGTAAAGGTCCGAGCCGACGCAACCGATTCGCCGCAGGAAGACTTTTCTCCACACCTCGACCCCGGTTTACGCTGGGCGTTTCGGTTTACTTACCAAACCCGATTGGTTACGTTGGTCCGCGCTCTTTTTTGGGGCCTCGTACGTGCCTTCGGCAAAATGCAATTTTCGCACTCCACGCGTGTTGGTGCTGCTCGCGCTGGCCATCGCCGTCGCGTGGGTCATGTCGGCGGCGGCTGCCTTTGCGCAGGGATCGGCGCCGATAGTCGCGCAGATTCGCATCGAGGGTAACCTGCGCGTCGAAACCGACGCGATTCGCATCCACATCTCCCAGCAGGCAGGCGAACCCCTCGATGACGCCGCGGTCGACAAGGATATCAAGGCCATCTACAAGATGGGCTTCTTCGACACGGTCGATGCGAAAAAGGAGATAATCAACGGTCAGCTTGTCCTTGTGTACGTGGTCAAGGAGCGGCCTCAGATCACCGATGTCCGTTTCGACGGCATGAAGGCGCTGCGCTCGACCGACGACAAGATCGTCGCCGCCGTGAAGATTCATCCGGGTTCGATCCTGGATCCCGCGCGCGCCAAGGAATCCATCAACGGAATCGAGCAGGTCTATCAGGACAAGGGCTACCTCGATGCGAAGGTGACCTTTCGCACCATCCTGGAACCGGACAACACGGCGATCGCGGTGTTCGACGTGCACGAAGGGCCGAAGGTCGACATCACCTCGATCGAATTCGCGGGCAACAAGGCCTTCTCCGCGGCCGAGCTTCGCGGCGTAATGGAAACCAGCACGCACAACTTCCTGAGCTGGTTTACCGGCGCGGGCACTCTGGACAAGAAGAAGCTGCAGGAAGATGTCGACCGGCTGAGCGCGTTCTATTACGACAACGGGTATCTGAACGTTCACGTCTCAGAGCCGAAGATCACACGGACCGCCAACTCGATAAAAATCCTGTTCGAGATCGATGAAGGCCAGCCGTACCGGTTTGGCCGGATCACGATCGCCGGAAACCTCCGCTTTCCGCGCCGCGAGCTCCTGCCTCTGCTGACCATCAAGACGGGCCAGCGTTTCGAGGGCGCCGCGATGCAGCATAACGTGCTGACCCTGTCCGATTTCTACTCGAACCGGGGCTACGCGTTCGTCAATGTCGATCCTCGCACCCGGCTCGATCCGGCGGCGCATCGGATCAACGTGACCTTTTACATCACCCCCGGGCACGAGGTGCTGATCAACCGGATCATCATCACCGGCAACACCAAGACCTCGGACAAGGTAATTCGCCGCGAGATGCAGATTCAGGAGCAGGAGCCGTATTCGGCGGAGGCGATACGGGAATCCAAGGTGCGGCTGGACCGGCTGGGATTCTTCAACGAGGTCCGCATCACCACCGAGCCGTCCGCGCAGCCCGACAAGGTCAACCTGAACGTAAACGTCTCCGAACGGAACACCGCCTCGCTGCAATTGGCCGGCGGCGTGGACAGCTACTCGGGCATCTTTGGCAACTTCACGCTGGGAAATACGAACCTGTTCGGCGGGGGTGAATCGCTGATTCTGAATGCCCAGGTTGGATTTCTCTTTCAGAATTTCTCGATCAGCTACGTCGAGCCGTGGTTTCTCGACATCCCGCTGAGCGTCGGCCTCCAACTCTTCGACAACAAGTCCTACCTGCTGAGTTTCAATCAGGCCGCCGCCGGGTTTTCGTTGAACAGCACCTATCCGCTCACGGAACTGGGTTTCAAGAAACTCGCCGGATTTTCGCTCAAGGACATTACCGCGGGGCTCGGCTACGAATTTGAAAGCGTCGGCATCACCGGCCTGAGCCCGCTGACCACCTTCCAAATCCTGCGATACAAGGGCTACACGCAGACTTCGGAAATACTGCCCAGTATCCAGCGCTTCACCGTGGACAACCGGGTCGACCCGCGCTCCGGCACGGTAGTCAGCTTGAATACCCAATTCGGCGGCCTGGGCGGCGGCAACCAGTTCATCAAGGGCGTTCTGCACGGCCGCTATTTCTACTCGTTCCTGAAGAGCCCTACGTGGGGAACCTGGGTGCTGTCGCAGGGCGTGACGTTCGGCATCGGCACCAATCTGGCCAGCGGGACAGGAGGAGAATTGCCGCTGTACGAACGGTTCTTCCCCGGCGGTGTCGGAGGCCCGGGCGATGTTCGCGGTTACCAGCTCTATTCGTTGGGACCGTTGGTCACGATTTACAATGCGGCCGGACAGCCGGTCAGCGTGCAGAACATCGGCGGAAGCAAGGAGCTCATCCTGAGCAACGAGATCACGTTCCCGATTCTGTCGGGTCTCGGCCTGCGCGGCGTGATCTTCAGCGATGCCGGCCAATCGTACACGTTGCACCAAAGCATGGACCCGTCGTCGCTGCAGGCGTCGTACGGAATCGGCGTCCGGTGGAAATCGCCGTTTGGCCCGCTCAGCATCGACATCGCGCGGCCGATAAATCCTCGCCCTGCGGATCAGAGCACCGTGTTCGAGCTCGGCACGGGCGCCCCGCTTTAGGATCGAAACCCGGCTTGAGTGGAAGCCACAGGCCATGCCATCCTGCGGCGCGGAACGAGGAATTTCGCCCCATCGAATCACGGCGAAAGCGGGGAAACCGATGAAATTTCGAGGCACTAGCGCCGAGGACCGAAAACCCGCTTTAATGTCGGAATTGGAAATTCGCGAGACCCCGGTTAGTCCGCATCGCCTGTCGCGGCCGCGGGTCGTGACAAACGGAGGATTCGTAACCAAATGAGGAAAGCGTTTTCGATTTGCGCCGTCATTGCGGCCTTGGTTGCTGTGTCGCAACCGGCGCACGCGCAGGTAAAGCTCGCCTACGTGGATGTGCAGCGGGCTCTCAATGAGTGCGATGCGGGCAAGCGGGCCAAGAGCGAATTTCAAAGCAAGATTCAGGCGCTCGACTCCAAGCTTCAACGCCAGCAGAACGAAGTCGAGTCGCTCAAGGACGAGCTCGAGAAGAAGGGGATGCTGATGCAGCCGGAGCAGCGCCAGAACCTTCAGGACGAATACGTCAAGAAAGCCAAGGATCTCGACCGCAATCTCAAGGATGCGCGCGACGACCTGCAGCGCCAGGACAGCGAGGTCACCGGCAAAATCCTCCATGACCTCGGCGTCGTCATCCGCAATCTCGGTGAGCAGAACGGATACACGATGGTGATGGAAAAGGGCTCGATTCTGTGGGGCGCCCCCAGCCTCGACATCACCGACCAGGTCATCCGAACCTATAACAGTTCCCATGCACAGATCGGGACGCTGGGTGAGGGAATGGGTGGCGGCAAATACCAGCCGGTCGGCGGGCCAGCACCTGGCGATTTCGGTTCCAACGCCGCCAAACGCTCAACCATCTCCAGGTAGGAGCCTGACTGATAAAATCCGGGAGCCACTGTGGCCGAGAACAAGGTTGGAGAAATCGCGCGCGTACTTGGTCTGCTGCCCCATCGCTACCCCTTTTTGCTCGTCGACCGGGTCCTCGAGCTGGAAAAAGGACGCGTGGTGACGATCAAGAACGTCACCTTCAACGAGCCCTTCTTTCAGGGGCATTTTCCGGAGCGTCCGGTGATGCCGGGGGTGTTGCTGGTTGAGGCGATGGCGCAGTCGGCCGCATTTATCGTGCTGAGCCAGATGGGTCCTGACCCGAAGACCCTTTTTATGCTGACCGGGCTCGACAAGGTCCGGTTTCGCCGCCAGGTGGTTCCGGGGGATCAAGTCAGGATCGAAGTTAAGACGATTAAGTTCCATCGCCCGTTGTGGCGGATGTCGGCCGAGGCGCGCGTGGACGGCGAGCTGGCGGCGGAAGCTGAGCTGTCGGCGATGGAGATCGAGGAGAGAGTCTGATAGCCGGCAATATTCATCCCTCCGCGACGATCGATCGCAGCGCTGAAATCGACTCGACCGTGACGGTCGGGCCGGGCGCCGTAATCGGTCCCAATGTAAGAATCGCGGCCGAAACGTGGATCGGACCGTGCGCAGTCATCGCGCGCAACACCACCATCGGCGCGCGCACGAGGATTTTCCAGTTCGCGTCGGTCGGCGAGGATTCGCAGGACCTGAAGTACAGGGGCGAACCGTCGCGCCTGGAAATCGGCGACGAATGCCGCATCCGCGAGTTCGCGAGCATCCATCGCGGCACGGAAGGCGGCGGGATGCTGACCAAGCTCGGCAATCGCGTCCTGGTGATGAATTACGCGCACGTCGCGCATAATTGCCGCGTCGGCGACAACGTGATTCTGACCAACGGATCGCAGCTAGGCGGACATTGCATCGTCGAAGAATTCGCGGCGATAGAAGGGATGGCCGGGGTACATCAGTTCTGCCGGGTCGGCGCCCACGCGTTCGTCGCCGCGGGCGCGAAAGTCGCGCAGGACGTGCCGCCCTACGTGATGGTCGCCGGAGCCGAGCGTGCCCGCCTGGTCAGCATCAACGAGATCGGGCTTCAACGCCGCGGCTTTTCTCCCGAAGCGATCAACGCCCTCAAGGGCGCGGTGCGCACTATCTTTTATTCCAAGCTTCTGCGTGAGGATGCGCTCAAAAAGGTCCTCGACGAGCAGGGCGGCTTTCCCGAGGTTCGCCGCCTCGTCGACTTCATCGCGAATTCCGAGCGCGGAGTTGTCGGCCGCGAGCGTGAGTAAGCTCGGACTAATCGCGGGCAACGGCGTCTTTCCTATCGAGGTCGCGGCGGGCGCCCGCCGCCGCGGCATCCGCGTAATCGCGGTCGCGCATCAGAACGAAACCGACCCGGCCTTGCAGGACGCCGTGGACGAGATCACCTGGATCAAGGTCGGCGAGCTCGATCGCATCATCGAGGTCTTCAAGCGCGCCGGAGTGGATGAAGCCGCGATGGCGGGCGGCATTTCGCGCGCGCGCCTGAAGGACTCGTTCGCGCCCGATGCGCGCGCGATCGCGATGCTCTCGCGGATCGGCAGGTTCAGCGACGATGCCGTCCTGCGCGGCGTCGCGGGCGAAGTCGAAGCTGAAGGAATTCCGATGATCGACCCGGTCCCTCTGGTTCCAGGCGCGCTCGCGCGGCCGGGAGTCGCGGCGGGACCCGAGCCTACCCAGGCGCAACTGAAAGACCTCGACCTCGCGTTCGCCGTCGCGCGCCAGCTCGGCAATTTCGACATCGGCCAGACTGTCGCGGTGCGCGACGGTATTGTGGCCGCGGTCGAAGCGGTCGAAGGAACCGATGCCGCGCTGAGGCGCGCCGCGCAGTTGATGGGCCGGCATCTGGTGGTGGCAAAGTCGGCCAAGCCGGGACAGGACCTGCGCTTCGATCGCCCCGCGATCGGCCCCGCGACAATCGATCTGATGGCGGAGATCGGCGCCGCCGTGCTTGGAATCGAGGCCGGCGTAACTCTGGTGCTGGACGGCGAACGAACTGTCGAGGCGGCGCGTGCGGCGGGCGTAACGGTTTACGGCCATGCCTAAGCTTCGTGCGGCAGTTATCGGCGCGGGCCGCCTCGGATCGCTGCACGCGCACAAGTACGCGGCCATCGACCAGGTTGAACTGGCCTATGTGGCCGACATCGCTCTGGACCGCGCCCGCAAGCTCGCTGCGGAAACGGGAGCTCAGGCAATCGCCGATTACCGCAATCTGCAAGGCAAGGTCGATCTGGTCTCGGTCGCATCGCCCAGCGTGACGCATCACGAGGTCGCGGCGGCGATGCTCGAGGCGGGAGTGGACGTGCTGCTGGAAAAGCCGATGGCGGCATCGCTCGCCGAGGCGCGATCGCTGGCCGACCTCGCCCGAAAGCACGGCCGCGTTTTCCAGATTGGACACCTGGAGCGGTTCAATCCGGCCATCGTCCGCCTGCGCTCGATCGTGAAGGAACCGCGCTTCGTGGAATGCCATCGCCTGGCGCCGTTCACGGAACGCGGCACCGATGTTGACGTAGTCCTTGACCTGATGGTTCATGATCTGGACGTGATTCTCTCGCTCGCGCCCAGCGATGCGGTTTCGGTCGAAGCCGTCGGCGTTGCCGTGCTCACCGACAGCATCGACGTCGCCAATGCGCGCCTGCGCTTCAAAAGCGGGCTTATCGCGAATATCAGCACCAGCCGGGTCGCGCCGCGCCGCGAGCGCAAGATTCGCTTCTTCCAGCCCGATGCCTACATCTCGGTCGATTATGAGGCTCGCCGCGTTCAGATCTACCGCAAGGGTCCTCCACCACCGGGCGCGAAGTTCCCGATAATCTCGGCCGAGCAGCTCGACCTCGGAGAAGGCGATCCGCTGGCCGATGAAGTGAGATCATTCGTCGAGGCGGTCCGCGCGCGCGGAACTCCGGCGGTTACGGCGGAGGACGGACTGCGGGTAATGGAACTGAGCGAGCGAATTCGGGAGAGCATGCTGACGGATACGACGTCAGGATGAGGCGCGGGAGGCAGGCCCGGGCTGTGGCCCCTTTCTTCAAGCGGAAGGGAACCATGATAGAGGCATTCTGGATTCTTTTCGCTAGCAGGGATCGCCAGTCTATGACCGGAACATGCGGCGCGCGATATTTCGCGGGCAGCCAGATTCTTTCGGGTCGCGCCGTCTCACGCCGAAGGCGGTTTCGCGGCGGCGCCCCCGATTTTGGTTTGAGACACCCGCGCCGAACGCATCGGAGGGTCGCTTGATGGCCACCGGCGCGGAGAGTCGAGCGCACAGCCTTCACGACCAGGACCGCTCGCCGCGAATCATGATTGTCGCGGGCGAAGCGTCGGGCGATCTGCACGGCGGCGATTTGGCGCGCGAGATCCTCAGGCTCGATCCGCGCTGCGAGCTGTTCGGGATCGCGGGCCAACAGATGCGCGACGCGGGCGTGCATCCAATCGTGCGCATGGAGGATATCCACGGGCTCGGCCTGTCGGAACTCGCATCCACCATCGGACGCACCATCGCCGCGTTTCGGGAGCTGCGTCGAATAATCCGCCGGCAGCATCCCGACCTGGTGATTTTGATTGACTACGCCGAGTTCAATCTCATTCTCTCCGGGGTCGCGAAACGAGCGGGCGCGAAGGTGCTCTACTACATCACGCCCCAGGTATGGGCGTGGCGGCGCGGGCGAATCCGCAAGATCAGTGCTCGAGCCGATCGGCTCGCGGTGGTTCTGCCGTTCGAGAAGGAAATTTTCGCGGCCGCCGGCGATCGCGCAAGCTTCGTCGGGCATCCTCTTCTCGACCGCGTGAAACCGGCCCAGGACAAAAGGGCGACCCTCGCGCGACACGGTTTTCCTCCCGGCGCCCGGCTGCTGGTGCTGCTGCCGGGCAGCCGCCACGCCGAAGTCCGCTATATGCTCAAGGAGTTCGTCGGCGCGGCGCGAATCCTCGAACGCGATCATGGCCTCAGTCCGGTTCTCGCGCTTGCGCCTACTCTCACACCGGAGCAGCTCGGCGGCGGGGATGTCGATCTCGCGGGGATCCGTATTATCGAGGGAGACACCTATAGTATTATCGCGGCAAGCGAGTTGGCGCTGGTTACTTCGGGCACCGCGACGCTGGAAACCGCGCTACTCGAGTGCCCGATGGTGATTTCATACAAGATGTCGCCACTGACCTATATTCTCGGACGAATGCTGGTGACCGGCGTCAATTTTATCGGCATGCCCAACATCCTGGCGGGCAGAAAAATCGTTCCCGAACTCATTCAGGGCGAGATGAACGCGCGCAACCTGGTGCGTGCGGCGGAGCCCCTGCTCAACCCCGCAATCCGCGCCGAAACCGTCGCCGCGCTGACAGCGCTGCGCGATAAACTGGGAGCACCCGGCGCGGCAAGACGCGTCGCCGCCACCGCCCTGGAGATGATCGCATCATGACGCTCGGAACGCCGATGCAGCGGCGGCTGTTCCGCTACCTGCGTCCCTACCTGTTGCCTTACGTCGCGCTGCTCGCGGCGGCGATGGGCCTGCTGGCGGCCGCCAACGCGGGAATCCCGTTCGTCGGCAAGCGATTCATCGATCAACTGGTTCATCTCAAGCAGGTCGCCGGGCTTCACGAATTGTCGTTGATGCTGGCGGGGCTCTTCCTGCTGCGCGCGATCGGCAACTTCGCCAACGATTACCTGAGCGCTTACATCCAGCAGAAGCTCGTCCTCGACATCCGCGCCGATCTCAACGAAAGCCTGCAGCGCCAGTCGCTCAGCTTTTTCAACCGGACGCCCACCGGTGTGATGGTGTCGCGGGTGCTCAGCGATGTGAACGTGGTCGTGAGCGGGCTCACCGAGGGGGCGTTCTCGATCTGGGGCGACGGGATGTCGCTGATCGCTCTGGTCATTACCGCCTTCTACATGGACTGGCAGCTCGCGCTGATCATGCTGGTCGGCTTTCCGATCAGCGTCGGCCCCGTGGTGAAATTCTCGCGGCGAGTGCGCAAGGAAACCAAGAACGCGCAGAAGCAGCTCGGTGGGCTGCAGGCGCTGCTGCACGAGACCTTCCAGGGCAATCGGGTGGTGAAGGCGTTCGGGATGGAAGATTACGAGCGCCAGCGCTTTCATACCGAGCTGCGCCGCCTGTTTCGAATCTACATGCGGGTTGCCCGGATCAAGGCCTTTACCGGTCCGCTGATCGAAGCGATGGGCGCGTTCGCGGTGGTTGCGGTCGTGTGGTACGCGACCTCGTCGCTTTCCGCGGGCACGCGGACGCTGGGTTCGTTCGCCGGTTTCTTCACGACCATGATTCTCGTGTACAACCCGTTCAAAAAGCTCAGCAAATCCAACAATACGATCCAGGCGGGACTGGCGGCGGCGGAGCGGGTGTTTGAGATGATGGATGAGCCGAGCGATGTTCCCGACGATCCCGCCGGGGTCGAGCTGCCCCCCGGACCGCTCAGCATCCGCTTCGAGCACGTCAGTTTTCGTTACGGCGCGGAGTGGGTGCTGCACGATATCAACCTCGAGATCGGTGCGGGCAAGGTGGTCGCGCTGGTCGGAATGAGCGGCGGCGGAAAGTCCACGATCGCGGACCTGATTCCGCGCTTTTACGACGTGCAGGAAGGCCGCGTGACCGTCAACGGCATCGATATCCGGCGCATCAAGCTCGCATCGCTGCGCGCGCAGATCGGCCTGGTTACGCAATCAACCTTTCTCTTCAACGACACCATCCGCGCCAACATCGCGTACGGCTCGGCGGATCGCGACCGGGAACGCATCATCGCCGCCGCCCGCCTGGCCAACGCCCACGACTTCATCACGCGCCTGCCGAAGGGATACGATACCGTGGTGGGCGAACTGGGCGTGCGGCTGTCGGGCGGCGAGCGCCAGCGCATCGCGATTGCGCGGGCGTTGCTCAAGGATGCGCCGATCCTGGTGCTCGACGAAGCGACCTCCTCGCTCGATTCCGAATCCGAGCGATCGGTGCAGGAAGCGCTCGAAGTGCTGATGGAGAACCGCACGACCCTGGTGATCGCGCATCGCCTTTCCACCGTGCGCCGCGCCGATCGAATTATCGTGATCGAGCATGGCCGGATCGTCGAGGAAGGAACGCACGACGAATTGTTCGCGCGCGACGGCGAATATCGCAAACTCTATGACCTCCAGTTCGTCTCTCCGCAGGAAGCGCCCGGCAACGGCGGTCTGGTGAACTGAGCGCGCATCGCCGCGCAATTCCAATGTAGCGCGACCGGCCCGCTATGCTCCGAACCTTGTACAACGTCCTGTGGTATCCCGCCCTGCCCTTCGCGCTGGTCGCGGCCGGCACCCATGGAAAGCAGGATCGCCGCGAGCGGATGGGCCGGCCCGAGTTCGCACCCGACAGCGGCCGCCCGCGGATCTGGATTCATGCCTCGTCGGTCGGCGAAATCGAAGCGATCCGGAGCGTCGCGCACGGCCTGCAGCGCGATCTTGAAGGCGCGCGAATCGTGGTCACCACGATGACGCCGACCGGACGCGATGCGGCGCGGCGGCGAATACCGGGAGCTGAAGTCTGCGCGCTCGCTCCGCTGGATTGCCCGGCGGTGGTGCGGCGGTTCCTCCGCCGCGTCCAGCCTCATCTCCTGATCGTTGTCGAGACCGAGCTCTGGCCCAACTACTTTATCGAGGCCAAACGCGCCGGCGCCCGTGTCGCGATCGTGAACGGCCGGATGTCGAAACGATCGGCGGCGCGTTACCGGCGAGCCCGCCGGCTGTTCGCGCCCGCCTTGAACGCCGCCGACCTCATCCTGGCGCAGACCGCCGACGACGCGCGCCGGTACGCCCGAATCGGCGTCGCCAGAGACCGAGTGGTGGTGACCGGAAACACCAAGTTCGACCTCGAACGGGCAGGAGAGGAAACCGCCCTCCGGCCCGATCTCGAAGCGTTCGTCGCCGGACGCCGGATCCTGGTCGCAGGCTCGACCGCCAAAGGCGAAGAGGCCGTGGTCCTCGATGCGTGGCGGCGTCTCAGCGAGTCATTTCCCGAGCTGACCCTGGTGATTGCCCCGCGCCATCCCGCCCGCGCACCGGAGGTCGAAGAACTCTTGAACGGCGCTTCGGTTCCGTTCGCGCGGGCAAGCCAGATTCAAAACTCCCCGACCACAGCGCGCGTGCTCCTGCTCGACACCATGGGCGAGCTGCGCGCGATGTACACCCACGCGACGGTTGCTTTCGTGGGCGGAAGCCTTTTCGCCGGGCGCGGCGGCCAGAATGTGGGCGAACCGGCTGCCGTTTCAGTTCCCGTCCTGTTCGGCCCTTACCACGAGAATCAACTTCAGATGGCATCCGCGCTGGTTGCAGCCGGCGCCGGTGCTGTTGTGCGCGATGCCGGCGAGCTGGCCGATGCCTGCGCGCGATGGCTCGCCGACGAGCGCGCCCGTGCCGCCGCGGGCGAACTCGCTCACGCGACCGCCCACAAGGCTGCCGGAGGAGCGCGGACCACGCTGCATCATCTGCGGCGCCTCGCGCTGGCTTGACCGAATCACATGGGCCGCGACCGGGCACGGCGATCCGGACTGGAACGGCTGTGGCATGGCGATGCCACCCGGCGCGGCGCAATCGCCGCCCTTCCCCTTTGCGTCGCCGCCGGGATGTTCCGGAGCGCCGTCGCCATCCGCAACCTCTGGTGGCGGCGGATGGCGCGCCGCGCCGGCATCCCCGTTATAAGCATCGGCAACCTGACGGTGGGCGGCAACGCGAAGACTCCGTTCACCCTTTTTCTGGCCGCTCGCCTTCAGGGCCGCGGCTTCAACGTCGCTATCGTCAGCCGCGGCTACAGCGGCCGCGCATCGAAGGCTCGCGCGATTCTCGTGGCCGATCGCGGTGAGCTGAAGGCGGCTCCCGAGGAGGCCGGGGACGAGCCGGCGATGATGGCGCGGCGCTTTACCGGCCCAATCGCGATCGCGCGGCGGCGGCTGGACGCAATCGAGATGCTGTCCGAGCGCTACGCGCTCGACGCCATAATCCTCGACGACGGCTTTCAGCATACGCGGCTTCAGCGCGATGTGGACCTCGTGCTGGTCGGCGACCGGCGCGGTTTTGGGAATCGCCGGATGCTGCCGGCGGGACCGATGCGCGAGCCGCTGAGCGCATTGAAACGCGCCGATGCGGTCGTGGTCGTTTCCGTGGGAGACAACTATCCGAGCGGCATCCGGCCCCAGGAGATGAAGCAGATGCTCCGCCATCGCGTTCTCAACGCCCGCGTGCGTGCGCGATGCCTGGTTCAATCCGAGAACGGCCAATGGCGCGAGAGCCCCGCGGCGCTCGCCGGCCGCCGGGTCATCGCAGTCAGCGGCCTCGCGGATCCATCGGCGTTTCATGCGATGGTGCGGGAGATCGACGGCGACCTGGTCGGAGTCCTTGAATACCCCGATCATCATGCGTACACCGCGGCCGACTGGCAGGAGATCGCGTCCGCCGCGCGCGACGTCGATCTCGTCATCACCACGGAAAAGGACCTCATCAAGCTCGAACGGTTTCCGTTCCCGCGAGATTCCCTGTACGCTTTGCGTCTTGAGGTTTCACTCGCCGAGGAGGATGCGCGGGCATTGGACGGCTTGATACTTCCGCGCCTGCGAGGTCCGGAAAAAAGCGAAAGCGGCCCTGTCCAGGAGGTCTCCGGCAATGCCAGTTAGTCAGGAACTGCTCGATATTCTCGCCTGCCCCAAGTGCAAAGGCGACCTGCGCTTGACCGACGCCAAGGATGGACTGATCTGCGAAGCCTGCAAGCTGATCTATCCCATCAAGGAAGATATCCCGATCATGCTTATCGAGGAGGCCCAGCCGCTCAAGTGAGCCGCGTTGCGCGGACGCGATGCGCCGGCTTGCGGCGCGCGCGAATCGCAGAATGATTCGGCTTGACAGCGAGCGATCGCGGCGCCTGGCGTGGCTTGCGCTCTGGATCTACATCGCGGGCCTGGGGGTCTCCGCAATCCTGCGCCTGCAAGGCGATTTCCTGGTTTACTACCACGCGGGACATCGCGTCCTTCACGGGATGGCGATATATCCGCCGGATGAATCCGACCGCTTCCTCTATGCGCCGATATTCGCGGTAGCGTTCGCGCCATTCGCCCTGCTGCCGCGGCACGCCGCCCAGGGACTCTGGTTCGTGTTCAACGCGTGGGGCCTGATCGCGTTCATTTCCGGCTCCGCCATCCTGCTGTTTGGAAGAGAACGGCGGCTTTCCGCGATCTTGCTGGCGGTACCGGTGCTCCTGTCGTTTCGATTTGTCGGCAACAATATCGAGCACGGCCAGATAAATCTGCCGGTTCTCGCGCTCTGCGCATGGGCGATCATATACGCGCGCGAGCGTCGTCCGGTTTGGTCGGGCGCGATGATTGCCGCCGCGGTGCTGATCAAACCCTTCGCGTTGATCGCCGCGTGCTACCTGGCAATCCGGCGAAAATGGCCGGCGCTCGGATGGGGGATCGTCGCCGGCCTGATTCTGTTTGCGCTGCCAATCGTCGTCTTTGGCCCGACGGGATTGTTCGAACAAACGCAGGGGTACCTGCACTCGGTCGCCTCGATGACCGATCGCTACCGAACCATGCTCACCAATCAATCCGCCGTGTCCGCGGTGGCGCGCTTCGTATCGCGGTTCGGCGGCGAGGAAGCGGCCGCGGGTCCGATTCCTTTGCGGATCGGAATGGCACTGGAGGCCGCGCTCGTGGCCGCGGTTGCGGTATGGACGATGATGGCCGGATCCGGCGAGGGCGAAATCACAACCGACCGATACGCGCTTGCCGGATTCTTCTGCCTGATGGCCGGGTTCGCGCCGATCTCGTGGAAAAGCTACTTTGCCGCGCTGCTGATGCCATACATGCTCCTTGCCGCCGAACTCATCGAAGATCGGAGCGAGTCGCGCTGGGCATGGACCTTCCTGGCCGCATCGGCGATCCTGAACTTCGTGCCCGGACGGCATCTCAGCCGCATCGCGCTTTTTTACTCCGCCAACTTTCTGTCATCGATCCTGGCGCTCGCGGCGCTTGTCGCGCTCTCCCGCGGAGACCGGGGCGAGCGGATGGTATCGGCGCCGGTTTCGGCGCAAGCTGAACACGGGTAGTCACAGCGCGTGGAAAGATGAGACCGCAGGCGCAAACCACATGGAAGGCCGACCCCAGCTTCGCCAGAATCGAGTTGGGCCGAGCGGTCTTCCTGCTCCGCCGCGGCATCCTTCGCCACGCGCCGACCATCGCCGCCGCCCTGCGCACGATGAGCTCGTCGCGGGCGCCCGAAGGAGCGGGCAATCGCGGCAGCGGACGCCTGCTGAGGCTCGAGGGCGGACCCGACCTGTTCGTCCGGCAGGCGAAACGGGGAGGGCTCGCGCGCTTTTTCCTGCGCGACACGTTCGTAGGCATCAGCGCCCGCCCGTTCAACGAATTGGCGGTGGCCACCAAAGCCTTTCAGCGCGGCATCCCCGTGGCGGAGCCGATGGGCGCGATGGTTCATTGGATTGTACCCGGCGTTTACCGGGGGTTTTTCCTGTCGCGCGCGATACCCGGGATGACGCTGTGGGAATTCATGCGCACCGACGACGATCCAATCGTTCGCCGGCACGTGCTGATGGCCGCGCGCGCCGCGATCGTCACGATGCATGACAAGGGGTTATTTCACGCCGATCTAAACCTGCACAACCTGATCGTCACCCAGGCCGGAGAGACGTTCAAAATCGTGATCCTTGACCTCGACAAGGCCCGTCTCCACGACTCGCCGCTGCGCCCCGCTCTGCGGAAAAAAAACGCCCGCCGCCTTCTAAGGTCAGCAGGAAAACTGGACCCCCAGGCCCGCTACCTGGACGCGTCCGCACTCTCAATTCTGGACGTAAGCTGAAGCCACAAGACTACGCCAACGTTCCATGGCCGTTGACGCTGACTCGTTGGCTTGCCGATGAGTGAGCAAGATCAGTCCCCGACAAGAATGATGACCATGCGGCTCCGGTCAACGCCTCTACGCCTGACATTTGAGGCCACGAACATCTCGACAATCGCTGGCGTGCGCTTCATCGGATCGTGCGAACCTATTCTCAAGCGCCGTCGGCTGCCGAATCTTTGGACTTGGTCTTGTTGATTATGTCGACGCAGACGTCCACGCATCCGCCGCAGATGTAAACGTTGCTGCTGCCGCCTGCGAGCAAGTACTTCACGTCGTCTTCGCTCTTGCCGCAGAATGAGCAGCACAGGGTCTTCTTTTGGGCCTGTTGCATTGCGAACCTCCTCACGGTTTGGGTGAAACCGGCTCTGCGCGACCTCCCGCGGTTTCCTTCTGGCTTGTGCGGTCCCCGCGCCTCGAGGTCGTCCTTGCGCACCTCGAACAGGGCGCGCGCGAGATATTCAAAGCGTTCCAAGCTATCTGCTGGCTCTCCGTTTCGACTCGGTCGGAGCTCTGCCTGTTTGGCACCGTCTTCTGGCGTCTTAATGGCGACCGGATGATTGGCGAGGATTTCTCCCATGCGCCCGTTGCGCATCGCGCGTCGGATCCGGTCCGCCATCCGCCACGCGGTCTTCTGCGTGACTCCGAGTTCCCGCGCGGCGCGATAGGAACTGATGCCGCTCGGACCGTTGGCCGCGATCCAAATCGCCGCGAGCCACTTTTCCATTCCCACCGCGGAATCCTCGAAGATCGTGCCCACTTTGACGCTGAATTGCCGGCGCGGATGAACCTTGCGACACTTCCAAACGCGGCGCGGGGCGAGAAAGGTTACATCGACGCTCCCGCACGCCGGACATCTTACGCCATCGGGCCATCTAAGCCCGGCCGCGAATGGAAGGCAGCGATTCGGATCCGAAAAGTATTCGATCGCGTCCTTCAGCGTCCGAGGTCGTGCCGCTCGACTCACAGAAGAGTGTTTACCTTCAATCGATGAGTGCGTCAAGTAAATCTCAAGGTAGTTAACTCACCCAACCTTGAGAGGCAGACGGCTCAAGCTCCGGCACGGCCAGATCCAGGATGACCTGCTCCCTGGCGCCGACGCCTATCGCTTCATCGCGATTGCTTCTATTTCTACGCGGGCGTTGCGCGGGAGCGCGGCGGCCTGGACCGTCGATCGCGCGGGGTATGGCGGTGAGAGATGCTCGCCGTAGATGCGATTGACCACGTCGAAGTCGGCAAGGCTGGCCAGAAAGATCGTCGTCTTTACGATATCGCGAAAGCCGAGGCCCGCCTCGGCCAGGACCTCGCGCAGGTTTTCGAGCGCGCGGCGCGTCTCGGCCTCGATACCGCCGGCGACCAGCGCGCCGGTTCGCGGATCGAGCCCAATCTGGCCCGAGCAGAAAATCATCCCGTGACAATCGATCGCTTGCGAGTACGGCCCGATAGCCGCCGGAGCGTGAGGCGTGTTGATCTGTTTCATGGTGCAAACGGTTCAGGCGTGAAAGCGGCTGCCGTTCTGATAGCCGACCCGCGACACGCGCATCACGCCCTCGATCGCGCCGATCGAGCTCATCAGGTTGTTAAGTTGCCGCGCACTCGTGACGCTGACCTCGAAAAGCGAAAGCGCGCGGCCGTCGTTGCCGCGCGTTTTCACTTCCGCGGTCGAGATGTTTACGCCGGCGGCGGCGATCGTCTTCGTCATCGCGGCCAGCAGGCCGGGCTGATCGACGCATAGCACTTCGAGGCGAATCGGGCGCGGCGCTTCTTCTCCATCCTTCCACACTACTGGCACGCGCCGCTGAGGATCGGTGTTCAGCGCATGAGGGCATCCCGCCAGATGCACGGTGACGCCGCGGCCGCGCGTGATGAAGCCGGTGATCGCCTCTCCCGGCAGCGGATTACAGCATCGCGCAAACCTGACGAGCACGTCGCCGACGCCCGAGACCACCACCGCGCCGCCCGGCGTCTTGCGCAAGGACCGTTCCTTGCCGGGGGGCGGGACGGGGGCTGGAAGCTTCGATTCGCGATATGCCTTCAGCTCCTCCGGCGTAAGAAGCTTTGCCAGGAGCTGCCCGGGCGTGATGAGTCCGTAGCCGACCGCGGCGAGCAGACTGTCGGCGTCTTTGTGTGAAAATTCCTTGAGCACCGGCTCGAAGCGTTTGGCGGCGCGCAGATGCGCGACGTTGAGCTTGATCGGTTCGAGTTCCTGGTCGACCAATGAAATGCCGAGCGCGAGCGAGCGCTCCGCCTGCTGCGCACGAAGCCATTGCCGGATGCGCGATTTCGCGCGCGCGGTAACGCAGTAGTTCGCCCAATCCTTGCCGGGAGTCTGCCGCTCTGAGGTTATCACCTCGACCGTGTCTCCCGATCTCAGCCGCTGGCGCAGCGGAACCATCCTGCCGTTGATGCGCGCGCCGGACAGATGGTTTCCGACCTGGGAGTGGATGCGGTATGCGAAGTCGATTACCGAAGCGCCCTGCGGAAAATTGAGCACATCGCCCTTAGGCGTGAAGACGAAGACTTCTTCCGGAAACAGGTCATCCTTGACGGTCGAGAGGAATTCCTGCGGATCCTTGAGATTCTGCTGCCATTCGATAAGCCGCCTGAGCCACGCGAAGCGTTCGGTCTCGCGCAGGTCGCGGGCGCCCGCCCCGCCCTTCTTGTAGCTCCAGTGGGCGGCGATTCCTTCCTCGGCCACGCGATGCATCTCGGTGGTGCGAATCTGCACTTCCATCCGCTGCCCTCGCGGCCCGATCACCGTCGTATGCAGCGACTGATACATGTTGGCCTTGGGCAGCGCGATATAGTCCTTGAACCTGCCCGGCACCGGCTTCCAGTTGGCATGCACCACGCCGAGCGCCTCGTAGCATTCGCGCACGGTCGCGACGATGATGCGGAAGGCGACCAGATCGTAGATCTGATCGAACGACAGCCCCATCTCCTGCATCTTGGAATGGATCGAATAGAAGTGCTTGGGGCGGCCGGTCACTTCGGCCTTGACGCCGCCCTCTTCGAGGCGGCGCGAAAGGATCGCGATGACGTCGCGGATATATTCCTCGCGCTCCTTGCGGGTCTTCGCCACGAAGGCTTTCAGCGTGGAATACGCGGGCGCGTTGAGATAGCGGAAGGAATTGTCTTCGAGCTCGGACTTGAGCCAGTAGATGCCGAGGCGATGGGCGATCGGCGCGTAGATTTCCAGCGTCTCGCGCGAAATTTCCGCCTGCCGTTCGCGGCTCAGCGAATCGAGCGTGCGCATGTTGTGCAGGCGGTCGGCGAGCTTGATGAGGACGACGCGGATGTCGTGCGACATCGCGATTATCATCTTGCGGAAGTTCTCGGCCTGTTTTTCCTCGCGGCTCTGAAAAGTTATCTTCGAGACCTTCGTCATCCCGTCGACCAGCTCGGCGACTTCGGCGCCGAACTGATCGCGCACTTCCTCAAGCGGCGTCGTGGTGTCTTCCACCACGTCGTGCAGCAGCGCGGTAACGATCGACGCGACGTCGAGCTTCAGCTCGGCGGTGATGGTTGCGACGGCGAGGGGATGGTTGACGAAGGGCTCGCCGGACAGCCGCTTCTGTTCGGCGTGGCGGCCGGCGGCAAAGTCGTAAGCCCTGCGAATAAGCGCGAAGTCGGCTTGCGGGTTGTAGGCTTCAACCTTATGAATCAGCTCTTCCAGGCCGTCAGATGCTTGATGGGCTAGCTCTGCCACGGCGCGATTTTCCCGCTGAGTCGCGAGGTTCTGAGCCGTTCGGCATTCACGATCGCCGCAAGCTCGTTAATTGATTCTGAAATTTGACGATTGATAATCAGATAATCGTAGGAGGGATACTGGCGGGCTTCCTCGAGCGCGCGCTTGAGGCGGCGCTGGATGGCGGCCTCGTTTTCGGTGCGCCGCCCGCGAAGGCGCATCTCCAGGTCTTCGAAACTCGGCGGAAGCACGAAGATTGCGACCGATTCGCCTGGGTAGCGCGCGCGAATCTGGCGCGCCCCCTCCACGTCGATATCGAGCAGCATATCGCGGCCTTCGCGTATGGCCGCTTCCAGCGGCGCCCGCGGCGTTCCGTAGGAGGCATCGAAGTGGCGGTCGAACTCGGCAAGCTCGCCGCTATCGACCTTGCGATTGAATTCTTCCTCGGTCACGAAATGATAATCGAGGCCGGGCCTTTCTCCTTCGCGCGGCCCGCGCGTCGTCAGCGATACGGAGAATTCAAGACCCGCGATCGCCCGCAGAGCGCCGCGCCAGATCGTGGTTTTACCAGCCCCGGAAGGAGCCGCAAGTATAAATATTATACCCCGTCTGGGGCGGGGAGTATCGCCGGCGTGAGGCACTTTTGGTGTGGTCCGTCTGGTTCCTGTTACCAAATAACGTTTTATACTATATCTACTCGACGTTCTGCACCTGCTCGCGCATCTTTTCCGCCTCCGCCTTGACCTCGACCGTCAGATGCGACAGTGCGGCATTCTGCGACTTCGACCCCATCGTGTTTACTTCGCGATTGATCTCCTGCAGCAGGAACTCGATCGATTTTCCGACCGGCCCCTCGCGGTTTAGAAGGTCGCCAAGGCCGTCGAGATGAATCTTCAGGCGGGTGATTTCCTCGCTGATATCGCCATGCTGCGAGGCGGATGACGCCTCCTCGTAAAGGCGTTTTTCGTTGACCGGCAGGTTGGCCAGCAGCTCGCGGACGCGAGCCTGAAAATTCTTCATGACCTCCGCGCGCGTCTGTTCCGCCAGCCGCTCGATCTTAGGTATCGCGGCGCGAACCCTTTTGATCCGCGCGGCAAAATCTCTGCGCAGGCTCTTGCCTTCGCGAAGCCGCTCGGCATCAAGGGCCTTGAGCGCGCGCTCGATTGCGACAATTCCCAGCCGGGGCGCATCGGCGCCCTCGCGCTCCTCTTCGACTACGTGGAAAATCTCGGGGCGGTTGAGGATCGCCTCGATTCCGGGCTCGCCGTTGAGGCGAAGCCGCCTGGCAAGGCGGCGGAGTTCATCGACATATTGGTTGGCCAGTCCCTCGTTGACCTGCAGACGCGCGGCGGGCGGGCGCAGGGTGACCGCCTTTACGAACAACTCCACGCGTCCGCGCGCGACAGTGGCCTGAATAATCTTGCGGATTTCGGCCTCGTATTCTCCCCAGGTGCGGGGCAGGTTGAGCTTGAGCTCGAAGAAGCGCTGATTCAGCGCACGAACCTCCGCCGTCACCCGGATGCCATCGCGTTCGATAAGCGCCCTTCCAAATCCAGTCATGCTGCGCATCAGGCTCGGTCCTTCCTTGTCCGCAGGCACTCGCGATACAGCGCCAGTGTGCGCTCCGCCATCCCGCTCATCGCAAACATCGTCACAGCTCTGCTCCTTGCTGCATCGCCCATCGCGGCGCGGTCCGCGGGAGAGGCCGCAAGCCGTTCAATCGCGCAGGCAAGCGCGGATGAATCCGCCGGAGCGACGACAATCCCGGTCTCACCATGGCTTACGACTTCGACGATACCGCCCGCGCCGCTGGCCACGGTCGCGAGCCCGCACGCGGCCGCCTCAATAGCGGCCACGCCCAGTCCCTCCCACAGGGACGGGAACACAAAGATATCCAGAGCCCATAGGAAAGCGCGAGAGTCCTCGATACGCCCAACAAAGCGGGTCCGGTTTTCGATGCCGAGGGTCCGCGCGAGTTCCTCCAACTCGTCTCGAAGCGATCCGTCGCCCGCAATCAAGCAGACGACATCGCCCGCCATCCTGGCAATCGCTTCCAGAAGATAGCGATGACCCTTGCGCGCTTCGAGCATCCCGACCGTTCCAGCCGCGACCGCGCCGGAGGCGATGCCCAGCACAAGCCGCGCGGCCGCGCGCTCCTCGGGAGCAGGGGGCCGAAAATAGCCGGTATCCACGCCGCTCGGAATTATTCGGATACGATCGCGGGCGACGCCGGCCGCTTCGAGCGCATCGCGGACCCCCCGCGAGATCGCCGCGACCCCATCGACCGCGCGCGAGAACAGATACGGCGCGAACAGGCGGTTGGGCCGGTAATCCATCCGGCGGGTTACGACGAGGGCCGGAGCGAGCCCCCGCACAAAGGGCGCCATCGCGTGCGCCTTCGAGGTATGGAAGTGCACCACGTCATAGCGCTCACGGGCGAGGATGGCCCGAAGGCGCATCGCCCCGGCCACGTCGATCGCGTTTCTGAGCCGCAGCGGATGGCACCGAATTCCCTCGGATTGCGCCCGTTCGATGAGCTTTCCCGCGGGATCACAGATCAGTTCCGCCCGATGCCCCATCCGCCGCAGCTCCCGGGTGAGCCCCAGCACCTGGGTCTCGCCGCCGGCGAAGCCGCGCTCGGGATCGATCCCCGCGATACGCAGCGGGCGTTCCTCCGCGGCATCAACCGTCGCGGCGGGCGGGCGCCTATGCGCATTCGCATCGATCATCGGCGGTGCGTCAATCCCAAAAGCGGTAGTAGAGGATGGCGAGGGCGGCGGCGACCGCATCGCGCCATCCGATCTTCTTCCCTTCTTCGTATGTGCGGCCGGAGTAGGAAATCGGAACTTCGTAGATGCGCCATTTGGCGCGCGCGGCCTTGGCGGTTATCTCCGGCTCGAAGGTGAAACGGTCGGCGGAGAGCTTGAGCCGCATCAGCTTCTCCCGCACAAACGCTTTCATTCCGGTTTCCATGTCGGTCAGATTCAGATCGCTCACCACATTGGAAAGCAGCGTGATGAACCGGTTGCCGACGTAGTGCCAGAAGAACAGCACGCGATGAGGTCCGCCGAGAAAGCGCGATCCGTAAACCATGTCGGCGCGACCGTCGAGAAGCGGCTCGATCATCTTGTGATAGTCGCGCGGGTCGTACTCGAGGTCGGCATCCTGGATGAACACGTAGGGGTTGCGCGCCGCTGCGAACCCAAGCCGAAGCGCTGCGCCCTTGCCCTTGTTCCGGGCGTGAAAAAAGGCGCGCACGCGCGGATGTTCCAGGCGCTGGAGAAATTCGCGCGATCCGTCGGTCGAACCGTCATCCACCACGATCACTTCCACGTCGAATCCGCAATTGAGCACGCGGTCGATCACCGTGCCGATCGTGTTGACCTCGTTGTAAACCGGGATGACGACGGAAATTTTCACCGCGCTGTCCATCACGTCTCGCCTACCCGCCGCCGCGCCAGCATCGGCTTGGAATCGGAACCGGCCGCGAGCCCGTCGCGTGTGACGCGCGCGCGGATCATGCGCGCAAGGCGGCGCAATCTGTGCCGCGCGCGTCTTTCATCGCCGGCGTCCACGTAACCCCGCCACACGCGCATCCGATCGGTCTTTGTCACGCCGGTCAGCGCGAAGCGGCCGAGCTGCACGAGATTTCGCAGCCGCGGGCGGACCAGCCGCGCGAGCGGAGTTCTTCGCGTCCGTTCGTGATCGAGGAAGATGAATGTAGGAGCGGAAGCCGGTTCAGCGACGATCACATTGAAGGGAGTCAGATCGCCGTGGATATAGCCCGCGCGATGCAGCCGCGCGATTTCCGCGCCCAGCGCCCGCAACATCGATCGCTTGGCCGCGATGCCATGGGGCCACTCCCGCATCAACCGCGGCAGCAAAACCCCCTTCGCGCGCATCGTCGCGATAATCTCGCGGCCGCCCCGCCGCTCGTAGCCCCAAAGCACCGGCAGCGGCGCGCGAAACCCGTCCCGCTGCAGGCTCGCCGTGATAGCCGCCACATGCATCGCGATGCTGCCACGAACCATCCGCTTAAGCCGGACCAGCCCTTCGGGTGCGCGAATGATCTTTACGAAGACTTCGTCGCCGCCGGCGCTTGCAAGCCACGTGTCCGCATGCATCGACTGCCGCACGCGAACCCCGGCAGCTCCGCAAGCCGCGCCAAGCGCGGCGCTTGTCACGATATCGTCCAGGGGCGGCGCAAGCTGAGAAGAAAGCAAAAGGCTCCACCCGTCGCGGTGAAGTCCGCGCGGGTTATGAGCGGAAATCGCGGACCCGGTCGCCATTCAGGCCAGAGCCTCTCCGCGATCGCGCCTGTCCGGACTATCCCCCCAGTGCAAAGAAGCATGCCCTTCGCGCGAAGCCACACTTCGGCCGCGATCGGACGGCACTTTTCCAAATACAGGCTGCCCGTTCATGCGAGCGCCTCCGATCTCGACGAACTCGCGATCGCAGGACGCGCGCCGATAGCGCGCCGGACCATCGCGGCCACTTCCCGCGGTTCGATCCGCCACATGCACTCGCGCCCGATCGGGCATTCGCGGAGGTAGCAGGGATGACACGGAATTTCCGCGGAAATCGCGAAATCAGCGAACCCCCAGGGCGCCGATCGCTCGGCCGCCGTCGATCCCCAAAGCGACACGATCGGACATCCCACCGCCGCCGCGATGTGCATCGGCCCGGAATCGGGTCCGAAGGCGGCGGCACATTCGGGAAAGATCGCGACCAGATCGCGCAGCGTGGTTTTTCCGGCCAGGTTCAGGAGCGGAAGATCGGGCAGTATCCTCGTCACTTCCTGCGCTATCCCGGCTTCGTCGGGGCCGCCCAACAGCACCGGAAAGAGCGGCGCGGTTGCGTTGGAAGGATGCGCCAGACTCGAGACGACCTCGGCAATCGAGGCCGGAAAATAAATGCGGCTGGGCCACGACGATCCCAGAATAACGCCCAGCATCGGCCGTGGAGCGTCGCGCAGAAGGTGCAGGGCGCGCTCGCGTTCGGAAGGCGAAGCTTGCAGGCCGAACTCGATCGGCGCGGGCGCAAGCCCGAGCGCATCGCCAAACGCCTGATACTGAAGCAGCTTGAGCTTCATATTCGGCTGCGGCGCGATGTGCCGGGTGGAAAAGAGATGATTCCATTCCTTGGTGTTGGTCGCGTCAAAGCCGATTCGATCCGGCGCGCCGGAGGCAAGCGAGGTGATGCCGCTCTTCAGATGACGCTGCAGATCGACGACCAGATCGAACTTTCGCGACCGAACGTCGCGCAGGAAGGGGACAAACGACCAGGGAGCGCGGACGCGATCGTAAACGATGATCTCGTCCAGCCAGGGATGGCCTTCCAGAATCGGCCGCGACTTCGGCTCGACCGCCCATCCGATATGCGCGTCCGGCCAGGCGCGGCGAATGCGGCCGAGCAGTGGCAGCGCCCGCACCACATCGCCAATCGCGCCGAGCAGGACAATCAGCACCCGCTGTGGCGGGGTCATGGGAGAAGGCGATGTTTCAGCGGACGAAGGCATCTCGGACCGTTTGCATCCGGATCATATCGGCGCAGTCGCGCCGCGCAAAGTAGGCCCCGGCACGAAGAAGAAGCCGCGAATTTCTTTATCCGGTGGGCAAACCGGCGGTTCGCGTGATTTGGCGGATTCGGCTCAGCGGTCGCACTCGCCGCCGATCATGTTGATCATGCCGAACGTCGTGATGATGTCGGGAATCATCCGGCCGATGAGCATCTGGTTGAGCGCCGACATCCCGAAGAAGCACGGCGGACGGACCCGTACCCGGTAGGGACGCCCGCTGCCGTCGCTGACCACGTAAAAGCCCAGCTCGCCGTTGCCGCCTTCCACTGCGGCATACGCTTCGCCTGGCGGAATCTTGATGCCCTCCATGATCAGCTTGAAGTGATTCATCAGGCCCTCGATCGAGTTGTAAACCTGATGCTTGGGGGGAAGGACGATGCTCGGGTCGGTGATCGATACGGGTCCCTCGGGAATCGAAGCGATCGCCTGCTCGATGATGCGCCGCGATTGATACATCTCCTGAAACCGCACGTTGAAGCGATCGTAGTTGTCGCCCTTCTCTCCGGTCGGAACCTCGAAATCAAACCGGTCGTAAACAAGATAGGGATGCGCCTTGCGGACATCGTAGGGCACGCCGGTTGCCCGAAGCAGCGGTCCGGTAAGACCGTAGGAAATCGCCTCTTCGCGCGAGATCGCGCCGATTCCGCTCATCCGATCGATGAACACGCGGTTGCGCGTAAGCAGCTTGTCGCAATCGGACAGCACTGAATCGAGGCTGCGGAAGGCGTTCTGGACGCGGTCGTTGAAATCGGGCGGCAAATCGCGGGCCACCCCGCCGACCCGGCACCAGGTCACCGTAAGCCGCGCACCGGTCACCGCCTCGACCAGGTCGTAGAGCAGCTCGCGCGCTTCCAGCATATAGAAGCCGACCGTCACCGCGCCGACCTCGCTCGATGCCATCCCCAGGCAGGTGAGATGGTCGGTGATGCGCGAGACTTCGCTCATGATCGCCCGCACATACTTGCATCGCTCGGGAATCTCGATTCCCGCCAGCTTCTCGACCGCGAGCGCGAAACCCACGTTGTTGATGCAGGGCGAGGCGTAGTTCAGGCGGTCCGTATAGGGGAAACACTGCGTCCAGGTCCCCTGCTCGCACATCTTCTCGAACCCGCGATGGAGGTAACCGACCTCGACATCGCAATCCACAATCCGCTCGCCATCGAGCTTGAGGTTGAACTTGATGGTGCCGTGGGAGGCGGGATGCGACGGCCCCATCTGGATCTCCATCACCTCTTCGACGGGGTCGGAAGCTTCGGTCTTCTGCTGCCAGCGTGCTGGAAGTGCCATGATGACTATGTGTTTTAGCGAAAAGTTCTCCGCGGTCGCCCGCCGTTTAGCGCGATGGCCGCAGCGGCAACACCACGGGATCGGTTTCCGGAACGATCGGCTGACGGCGCTGATACGGATAATCCTTGCGAAGCGGATGACCTTCGAACGAATCGTAAAGCAGGATCCGCCGCAGGTCGCCGTGGCCGTGGAACTGGATGCCGAACATGTCGAAGCATTCGCGCTCGAGCCAGTCCGCGGACTTCCAGACTTCGCAGACGCTGTTCACCCCTGTCTCGGCGGAATCGATCTGAACCTTCACGCGCAGCCGATGACCGAGCTTGAGAGAATTCAGATGATAAACCACCTCGAACCGGGGCTTGCGCTCGATCCAATCAACCGCCGTCAGATCGACCAGCATGTCGAACTCAAAACCCGGTTCATCGCGAAGCGTTCGGAAAATTTCCAAGGCGCGGTCGCGCGAAACAACCACCGTCTCTTCGCCGTGTGCCTCGGACGAATCGACGATATCCGCACCGAATCGTTCTTTTATTTTCTCAACCAGCATGCCGCTTCATTCGGGGATACAGGGGGCTCGCCTGAGCTCCCGGTCGATGGAACTTACCCGCATACCTTTACACTATAAGCGGGTCTTTTCCAGACCACGGATTGAACGCTCCTGGGCGCTTGGCGGGAATGAAATGTTGAGCGCCACGGTCTCCAATGCAACGGACCGCCGCAGTTCAAACTTCCGCCTCCAAGCCAGCAACGACGGAACGCAAGGGTGTGGGGCGGATGCGTTGAAAGCCGCGGCGAGTGTATCAACGCCGGCGCTTAGTCCCAATCGAGCGCGCCGCGCTGCCAGGCGTAAATGAGACCCACCGCGAGAATCGCGATAAATATCAGCGCCTCTACAAATCCAAACATTCCCAGCTTGCGCAGTTCGACTGCCCAGGGGTAGAGGAACACCACTTCCACGTCGAAGACCAGAAACAAGAGCGCGGTCAGGTAGAAGTGCACCGAGAATCGCCCCCAGGCCGATCCACTCGGAGGATTGCCGCACTCGAACGCCTCGCCCTTCACCTTGCTCGGCCGCTTCGGGCCGATAAGCGAATTGATGGTGACCATCACGCCCGCGACGATGCCGGCCACGATGAACGTAACGAGAATCGGGAGCCAGATTGTCATCGCAAATTGATCCTGCGCTGAGAGTTCCGGGATATTCTTCTATCTGAACCTCCCGCACTTTCCAATCAGTTCGAGCACTTGCCGCGATTCCCTTCGGCGGGGCAGATTTCAACATCGTTAGCGATCCGAACATACCGAGTGTTCAAGAAAGACCGGGGCATTAGCTCGGCTGGCGGCGCATTTTAACTATACCGATCGGTATTGGCATCAAGAGAAGACAGAGATCACCCGCCGTATGCGACCATTTTCTCTAGGAAAATCCAGAGGTTTTTAAGGTCAAAGAATAATTGGCAATTAATATTATTGACAGTTTAAGATGTCGCTACTAATCAGAAGGCTGTGGGGAGAAAGGCAACAACGATGTTCTAAGGAGCCTCGGCGCAAAAAGCCGAAGAAGGGGAAGTTTTATGGATCGTGCTATCGCATCTCGCGGCCGGTTCGTCGGATTTCTCGCAGCCCTGACATTCCTGACGCTCGCGCTCACGACACCCGCCGCCGCACAGGTCAAGCCTGGGGACTTCATCACAGTCGACAACGCGTACAAGGTCAAAGACCTGGTCTCGCCAGGCGTCTATTGGCGGGTGCAGACCGGCATGTCGATGAAGATCGTTCCAACTGAGCGAATTGACTGGCCGCCTCCTTACAAGGAAGCCACCGAAAAGTACTCGCCTCAGGTCCGTCTCAGCGCCGACCATCGTTCGCTCGTCGGATACGTTGCGGGACAACCCTTCCCGCTGATCGATCCCAACGATCCCGACGCCGGCACCAAGATCATGTGGAACTACTACTTCCGCCCGGTCTCGACCGACGACTACGACCTCCGCTTCTTCGACTGCGAAAGCGTGTACGCGGGGCTGCACAAGCCCTACAAAGTCCTCTGGTACTACTCGGTCGGCCATTACGCCGGGTACAACGAGGTCGGCCGCACCGAGGTCGAACCGATGCCCATCGATCCTGACTTCCTGAAGTCCGGCCGCTACTCGATGACGGGTCTGTATCCGCAGCTTGCACCGCAAGACGGGCATGGTTCCGGATTTCTGCGCTATCGATACGCCGACCCGAACCGCGCCGACGATAGCTGGACGTACAATCCACAGAGCCGGCGCATGCGCCGCCTGAATGACACCCTGATGAGCACGGCGCAGGATGCCGGTCCCGAGTCCTACAGCCCCGATGATTTCGAATGCTTCGCGGGCAAAAACGAGAACTATAACTGGAAGTATCTGGGCGAGCGCCAGATGCTCGGAGCGATCAATGACCCGAACTCGCCCCCGCTGACCTGCCCGACCGACGGAGGCGCGAGCCACTGCCCGGCGAATTGGGAGATGCGCCATATGTTCATCATGGAAGGCACTGCTCGACCGGATCGGCTGGCGGGCGACCTGTACTCGAAGCACATCCTCTACATCGATTCCGAAGCCGACTTCGGCATGTATCAGGACCAGTACGACCACAAGGGCCAGCTCTTCATCAACTACACGTCGTGGCTGAAGTACGCGGACCGGGTGCGGCCGGATGCACGAATCGCGATCTATCCTTTCAAGCGCGAGTTCCAGACCGGCTCTTCTTCGACCGACATTCAATCCGGGCTTTCCACCGTTTGCTACCATCCCGGTTACGACGTGCCGGAGAAGGAATGCTGGTACATCAACATGGGCGCGGTGGACCGCTCGTTCTTCGACCCCGATGCCGTGATCAAGGCTTCGATGCGCTAATCCCGCCCGTTCGCTTGACGATCGCAAACCGGCGCGGCCCCGAAAGGTCGCGCCGGTTTTTTGTTCCCGTGGTCTGCTAGAATTGCTCGCGCATGAGTTCTCGCGATGAAACGTTGCTCGGATGGGCAACTGACTCCATTCGCCGAACATGGCGCAAGGCAAACGTCGAACAAAGTGTCGCCCTGCGGGGCGACCTGTCGGCGCGGCGCTTCTGGCGAATCCATCTCTCCGGGATTAAGAACCTCCGGTCCGCAATCCTGGTCGATCTCGGGCCGGACGATCTGCCCGGCTACGCGCGCGCCTTGAAGCTGGTGGACCAGCCGCTTGCGGAGCCGCCCTGGATAACGGTCCATCGCTTTCTCGCCGCTCTCGGAGTGCCCGTTCCCCGCGTTTACGCACTCGAACACCAACTCCGCGCGATGCTGGTCGAAGACGTCGGCCACGTCTCACTGATCGATGCCGCCCGCGGCAATCCGCCGGAGACCGCGGACCTGTTCCGGGCGGCAGCCGAACTGCTTTTGCGTCTCCACGTCGAAGGAACGCGCGCGCTCACCGGCGACCTGCTCCCCGCCAAAATCGCTTACGACCGCCGGCTATTCAGATGGGAGCTCAAGGAATTCCTCGACCTCGGATGTGCGGCGCTTGGGACAGGGATGGAAAGCAGTGATCTGACCGCTGAGCTGGAGATGCTGGCCGATCGGCTGGGACAGCTTCCGCGCGTGTTTTCACATCGCGACTTCCATGGCCAGAACCTTTTCGTGCAGCGCGCGGCGGACGACCAGCCGCGGCTGCGCGTGATCGATTTTCAAGACGCCTTGATGGCGCCGGCGGCGCAGGATCTTGCGGTGCTGCTTACTACGCGCGACATGGCGGCGTTGATCACGCCGGCGCTCGAACGGCGGATCCTCGAATTCTACTACTCAGGTTTGCTGCGGCGGCGCGCCGCTTCATTGAATGCCGCCGATTTTTTCGCCAGTTACGAACTGTGCGTCCTGCAGCACGCCATCAAAATGACCGGACGGTTTCTGATGTTTGAGCGAAGCGGCAAGTCGGAATACGGCCAGTTCGTGCCGCATACGATTGCGCAGGCGCGCCGGATGCTCGGCGGATCCTTGGGAGCAGGCTTCCCGCGTCTGGCCAGGGCGTTTGGAGTCGCGCCGGGAGGCGAGGTATCGCGATGAAGGCGCTCGTTCTTGCCGCGGGTTTCGGCCAGCGCCTCAGGCCGCTTACCGAAACCGTGCCCAAACCGCTGCTGCCGGTTGGCGGACGGCCCCTGATTCACTACCCGCTGCTGATGCTCAAGCACGGGGGAATTCGCCAGGTCGCCATCAATACCCATCACTTGCCGCACGCGATGGAAGCGGCCTTGCGCTCGGGCGACGAACTCGGACTCGAAATCATATGGTCGCCCGAGCCGGTTCTGCTCGGCACGGGAGGGCCGCTTAACGTTTTGAGAGGGTTTCTTGGCGATGACACCTTTGTAATCGCAAACAGCGACACGATACTCGACCTCGATCTGAACGAGGTGCTTCGGTTCCATCGCGACCGCGCCTCGCTGATTACGCTTGCGGTCGCCCGTCCCGAGAATCTCGACTGCTACAGCCACATCGATCTTGACGCATCGGCCAGAGTTCGGCGGATGCGCCTGATCAGGTCGCGCTCGCCGCTGACCTATGAAGACTTTGTTGACGGAACGCTCGAAGGGGAAGCGCTCGAATCGTTGATGTATTGCGGCGTGATCATCCTGGAGCCGCGGGTGCTCGATCTCATTCCGCGCAATCCGCCCTGGAGCATCATGGACGGACTCATCGCGCCGATGGTGCGCGACGGTCTTCCGGTAACGGGCTTTGTCCATCGCGGGCTGATGCGAACGATCGACGACCTGGAAGCTTACGCGAAAGTTCGCGACGAGTTTGCCTCAAATCCTCCGCGCCTGAGGTTTACCAACAGTTCACGCGCTTAGCGGCCGCGATTCGCTTGACTTAAGCGTGCGGCGACACGACAAAATGAAAAGGCAGAGCGGTGAGGTGGGGACCGCGCATCGGATCTCGTCACATAAGAGGTGCTCACGATGCCGAAACTCGTTCTCTATCACACCATCCTGTCTCCATTCGCCCGCAAGGTTCGCATCGCCCTGGCCGAGAAGGGTGTTTCTTGCGAGAAGGTTCTGCTGGACCTCGCCAAGGGCGAGAACCGCACGCCCGAATACCTGAAGCTTAATCCGCACGGACGCGTTCCAACCCTGGTGGTGGATGGAATTCCGCTGTACGAATCGACCGCGATAGTCGAATATCTCAACGAGTCGTTCCCCAAGCCTCCCCTGCTGCCTGGAAATCCGATCGAGCGCGCGCGAGTACGCATGCTCGAAGAAACCATCGACGGGTCATTCATCGAGGCGCTGCGGAACGTTCTTTTCAACACTTCCCGCCTGCCTGAACCCGAAAGAAATCCAAAGGCGGTCGATGAAGCGCGCAAGAAGATCGCGTGGCACAATGAGTGGCTCGACCGCGAGCTGGCAGGCCGCCAGTTTCTGGTCAACGGCGGACTCTCGGTCGCGGATATCGCCGGCCTGTGCGCCCTCGAATTTCAGCGCCGGCTCGAAATCGGCATCGACCCGCGCCATCGAAACCTGATCACCTGGTACGAGAATCTGAAGTCACGTCCCTCCGCCCGCGCCTTGAGAGAATAGGTACCGATCCGCGACAGAGAGAAGAAGACCAATCCGGGGCATAACCGCCGGATTTTCCGTCCGCCTCACCAGTGCAGGAAAGCGGCGATCAGAAACGCCGCGATCATCAGCAGGCCGTACTCCATGTGTAGCTGGACCGACCGCAAAAGGGCGAGATTCAGCTTCTTCGGCGCCGTTTCGTTCATCACGATCTTCAGTTGATTCACCGCGCGGGGAACGCTGAGTGCGGCAATCAGGCCGGTCCAGGGAATCGCCCCTGCGAGCATCGCGATGACCGTGGTCGCGTACGCGAGCACGTCCATCGCCAGCAGTTCATAATTGGCGCCCCTGCGGCCCAGGATGGTCGCGAGAGTGCGCTTGCCGTGGACGCGATCGCTATCGATGTCGCGAATATTGTTGGCGTGGAGAATTCCCGCGACCAGAAACCCAAGGGGAATCGATGCGAGCAGGGCGCCCCACGTAAAGTGCAGCGCCATCACATAGTACGCACCCACCACAATCGCGGGGCCCATGAAGAGAAATACCGTCAGCTCTCCCAGGGCGACGTACGCCAGCGCAACGGGCCGCGCGGTGTAGAAATAGCCGGCGGCCACTGACGGGATCCCGATCGCCAGAATCGGCCATCCACACAGATACACAAGGACGAGCCCCAACGCCGCGCCGATCGCAAATGCGGCGATCCCGCCGCGCCAGACCTGATCGGGCGCGAGCAATCCGCGTTGAATGACCATGCTTGGCCCGAGCGACTCTTCGGAGTCCGCGCCCGAGGCCCAGTCGTAATAGTCGTTGATAAGATTGGTGCCCGCCTGAATCGCCATCGCGCCCACCAACGCCAGGACCATCCTGCCCGGAGCGAAAAATCCGTCGCGCGCCGCGATCGCCACGCCGAGCAGCACCGGAATTGCGGCCGCGCTCAGTGACAGAACCCTCAGCGCCTGGAACCAGATTGCCAATGCGCCCGGCCGTGCGCCTGAGCCCTGCGGAATTGCCGATGCCTCAGCCATGACGCTTAGAAGATTACCTTCTCCTCCCTAAGCCGCGCGATCTCGCCCGCGGTCATCCCGAGCAAGGTAGCGAGAACTTCATCGCTATGCTGCCCGATTCGCGGAGCGCCGCGATAGTCCGGTTCAATTCCGCTGAATTTGACCGGCAAACCCGGCACCGCGCGGGCGCCCGAGTCGCCATGCTCGCGAGTTATCATCATCGCACTTGCCCGGAACGCGCCGTCGGCCATCAATTCGTGCGTATTGTACACGGGACCCGCCGCAATTCCGCGCTCGCGAAGCCGGCGCACCAGTTCATCGCGACCGAAGTTGCGGGTGCGCGCCGCCACCTCGCTTTCCAGCATCGCGACATTGCGCAGGCGGTCCGCAAGCCGGGCGTAAGCGGGATCGGACGCGAGGGCTGATATGCCCAGCACGTCGCACAACGCGGCGAATTCCGTATCGCTAGCAATCGCGATCGCGGCCCATTGATCCTCGCCCGCGGTCGGAAACACGCCATGCGGTACCATCGCCGGGTCGCGGTTGCCAATTGGGCCGCTATCGCGGCCGTTCAGGAAGAAATCCATCATCGCTTCGGGGACCATCGTGGTCACCATCTCGGCCATCGACAAATCGAGATACTGGCCTTCGCCGGTGCGATCGCGATGGTGCAGCGCGGCGAGCAGAAAGAACACCATCGCGGTCCCGACCGCAAAATCGGGCCATGTTCCGCCGATCCCGCACGGGAATTCTCCGGGATAACCGGTGAGATGACACAGGCCCGCGAAAGCCTGCGTGGTCGGCCCGAACCCGACCGTGCGCGCGAACGGTCCATCCTGTCCCAGTGGAGTGCCGGACAGCATGATGATGTCGGGCTTCAGCTTGCGCAGGCTCTCATAGTCGAGGCCGTACTTGCGCATGTTGCCGACGGTGAAGTTCTCGGCGACGATGTCGCTCTGGCGCGCGAGACGGCGCGCTATTTCCTGGGCCTCTGGCCGCGAGAGATCGAGCGCAAGACTTCTGCGCGAGAAATTGATCGAGTGGAATACGCCCGAAAGGTTCGGGCCGATCACGCCGTCCGTGCCGGTGAGGAACCTGACCAGATCGGGCGCGCGCATGCTCTCGACCCTGATCACATCGGCGCCAAGCGAGCCGAGCCACGCGGTCGCGTGCGGCACCGCGAAAATCCATCCGAAATCGAGCACGCGGATGCCTTCAAACGGCAGCATCAGATGATCCCCTCCGCCGCAATTCGCGCCAGCGCGGCGTCGTCGATCCCGATCCGCCCGAAAATCGTGCGATTGTGCTCGCCGAGCCGCGGCGCTCCCCGCGTTATCCTCCACGGCGTCCGGCCCATCGCGCAGGGAGCACCTGGCATACGCACCGCGCCCGCGGCAGGGTGATTGTGATCGACGAAGAAGCCGCGCGCCTTGTACTGTTCGTTGCCGGCAACTTCAGCGACGGTGTGCACCGGAAAGCATGGCACGTGCTCGGCCTGCGCGCGCCGGAATGCTTCATCACGCGTGACCGCCGAGAGCCAGTCGTGGATCGCCGCCTCGATTACATCGACGTGCGCCGCGCGAGAGGCGGTGGATGCGAAGATCTCGGATTCCATCCACTCCGGCCCGCCCATCACCGTTTTCCATCCGCGCCAGAACCGCTCGGTGCCGGCATTGAAGCTGACCCATCCGTCCGCGCAGGGATAAACCCATTGCGCTCCGGCTTTTCTCCGGATGCTAAGGCGCTGGTAGGCGGGAGACTCCGGAGACTCATGAGTCGCGCCGCCCAGGTTCGGACGAATCATGCTCACCATCGCAAGCCACTGGCTCACGTCCACATGCTGTCCCATGCCGCTGCGACGGCGATCGAAAACGGCGACCATCGCAGCCGCGGCGGCCGTGTAGCCGGCGAGATAATCCGACTGCCGTCCGCCGAGCTTGAGCGGCGGCTGACTTGCGGGATCGGTCACCTGATGCCACGGCGTCTCGTATCCGACACCGCTCATATGAGTCGCCACCAAATCTCCGCCGCGCAGGTCGCGGTAGGGCGAGTCGGTGCCGAACGGCGTCAGCGAAACGATGATCAGCCTTGGAAAGCGCTCGGCGAGCAGGCGCCACGAAAGTCCGATACGGTCGTTCAGAGCGGGCAGGTTGGGATTGAAGACGATATCGGCCTCCGCGAGCATCGCGTGCAGCAATTCACGCGCGCGCGGACTTTCGAGGTCGAGCGTCACGCCCAGCTTGTTGGTATTGAGAAAAAGATGAAGGCCGCCGGTCTCGAGATCGGGCGTATCGCCGCGAAACGGCCCAAGTTGCCGTTCCCGCGCGCCCGAGTGGGGAGGTTCGACTTTGATAACCTCGGCGCCGAAGTCAGCGAACGACTTCGCCGCCATCGCGCCCGCCAAAAACGGAATTGAATCCAGGCACGGCAGCTCGATGACGCGCAGCCCATCGAGCGCCTGGCCGCCGTCGCTCATTGCGCTCCGCTCCGCATTGCCTCGAGCAAGTCGATGAGTTCGCCCATCGATTGCATCACGTAGTCTGGGCGATGCTGCGGGTGTTTCTGCAGGTAAGAATACGATGCCGCGCCGGTAGCAACCGCGACCGTTCCGCCGAAACCCGCCTGCTGCGCGGCCATGATGTCGCGAGGCTCGTCTCCCACGTACAGGCACGCGCGCGGCAGAACTGAGGCCCGCATCGCGGTCTGCCGCAGCAGTTCGGTTTTATCGAGCAATTCCTTCATCGAGGAGATCGGCTGGGTGACCACGTGGTCGAGGTAGGCCGCAAGCCCCACCATCGCAAGCTTTTCAATGAGCCGGCGCGGTTCGCCCGGCCGGCTCGTCACAACGGCGGTCGCGTAGCGGCGCCGCTTAAGTTCGGCGAGCGTTTCCGCCACGTGCGGCAGCACTTCGAGCCGCTCGGTCTTGTCGATTTCGGTCATGAAATAGGCGAAGGCGAGCTGAACGTACTCGGGACGGCGGCTCTCCGGAACTCCGAGCCATACGTCGTCGCGATTAAGCGCTTCGCGGTATTGCTCGGGCGTGAGCTCGTCCTGATGTCCGATATCGCGGAGCGCGTTGCGAGCGGCGATATAGAGCGGCCCGTGGATATCGACCAGGGTGCCGTCGAGGTCGAAAAATACCGCCTTGAATTCGCGTGCCAAACTCTCGCAACCCGGGTCCGGCGCGTTTCGCAGGCCGGACCCTTTCGCCCCTTTGAAGCCTTTTGTTTCGCTCCTTGTCAAGCGCGCGCGAGGTCGTCAAGCGCGACCGCGGCCATGTCACGCGGCGTCAGCGGCAGCAAAAACCTTCCGTGCAGATCGCTTTCCAGCACCAGCGCCGGTTCCGCAAGCGCGAAGGTCAGCGCCAGCACGGCGGCATCCGCTTCATCCATCGTATCCGGAGGTGAAGCTTTGACCCGAGCACGCCTGGCAAGCCTCCCGACGATTGCCTGTCGAGCATCGAGTGCGGCTCGCGACTCGGACTTGGGCGGCAATGCCTCCGCCGGTTTCTTCCATAAGGAAAACGCGAGATAGGGGTACGCCTCGATGCTTTCCGCGCCAATCCGTTCCAGCGCGCGATGAGCCGCGAATCCGGCCAGCATGAATCGCGTAAAAAGCCATCCCCTGCCCTTCGCGTGCTCAGGCGCACCGGCGTGAACGGATGGAAACAGCGTGCGAGCGATAGCGGCCAGATGCGGTTTGCAACCCGCATCCCGGGCGCATCGGAAGAAATACTCGTCCCGCGGAGTCGGGAACATCGAAAGCCGGATACGCTCGCCGGGGGCCCTTGGGCGGTTTATCCGCCCGATTAGGGAGCGCAGGGCGCAATCCAAATCGCGCTGGCACGATTGGTTGTTTGGAACGCGCGGAGAGTCCACCAGTGCAATCGCACCGCGCTTCAGTTCCGGCACGGCGGCGGAGAGCCGCTCCGCGATTTCCTCGATCGGATCGTACGCGGCGGAGGCGACACCGATCCGCACCAGGCGCATCGACCCTTGGCTGGAATTCAATACGGCAAGGTCAAGGAAATCCTCGCCTACGTCTATTCCGGCTATTGGCCGGCCCTTGCCGGCAGAGTAACCGGTGACCCGGGCCGATACATAAGGAGATATTCCCGCCGCCCGCCGATCACCTTCTTTACGTAATCGCGGGTCTCCCGATAGCCGATATTCTCGACCCATTCGTCGTCGTCTCCGGGAAATTTGCGCGTCCATCCCTCGACCGCGTGCTCTCCGCCGTTGTATGCCGCAACTGCCTTGAAGGCGTCGCCGCGAAACATGTCGAAAAGATTCTTCAGGTAGGCGGTCCCGATTTTGACGTTGACCTGCGGATCGAAAAGGTTGGGAGAGGCTTCATAGCCAATCTGCCGTGCGACACGCTCCGCGGTCGAGGGCAGAAGCTGCATCAACCCGCGCGCATCCGATACCGACGTCGCATGCGGATTGAAGAGACTTTCCTGCCGGGCGAGCGCGAGAACCAGCCAGGGATCGAGAGAATGCTGCTCGGCCGATCGCGAAAACAAGTCCCAATAGGCCCGCGGATAGCGGATTCGCTCCGCAACCTCGGCATTCAGATGGCCATTCTTCGCCATCCGCGTCGCTGCGACGATCGCATCGTACCAGGCGCCCGCCGCTTGAAGGCCGCCGAGGATGAAATAACGCATCGATCGATCGCTGGCCGCCGCGCCTTCGAGCGCACGATATTCGCCGGCTTGCAGATCGGCAATGCCGAGCGACCGGAGCGCGAGGATGTGCTTCAGATGGAAGCGGACTGTCTCGGACGAGCTTTCCGGCACCGGGTCGAATCTCAACTCGGGGGCATTGGCCGCGGGAAGATCGGCGACAACACCGGACACGCGGATCGCCGCCAGCATCGGGTAATAATTGCTCTCGACGCTTCGGGCGAGGCGCAGATAAATGGCACGCGCCGACGCGCCGTCGCCGATTTTCTCCAGGGAACGCGCGCGCCAGTAATCGAACATCTCGCGTTCCGACGCGCTCTCCGCGCGATTGTGCATCGCCGCGAAACTGGCCGCCGCGCGCGAATAGTTGCGCTCCATGTACAGCGACCACGGAATTCGAAATCGCGCATCTTCCGCCGCCTCGGTCCCAGGATAACGCTCGACGAGCCGTCCGTACTCCGCACGCGCGGCATCGTAGTTGTGAAGCTCTTCGTAGATTCTCCCAATTCGCAGCATCGCGCCGGGCGCGTGGCTGCTCGACGGAAATTGCGCGACGACCTTGCCGAAGGTTGCGCGGGCCGCGTCGAAGTTCTCTTCCTTCCAGTAAATCAGGGCCAGATCGTAAAGCACCGCGGACGCGGCCGGGCCGCGCGGAGCGATCGACAGATATTCCAGCAGCGCCTGTTTCTGGCGCTCGCTGTCGCCCTTCAGCGCCTGCGCTTCAAGCCACAATGCTTCGACGCGATCGGAGGCAGTGGGTGCAAGGGGGAGAGCTTTGATCGCCTGCTCCAGGGCAAGCGATGCGATCCCTTCGCGCAGCAGCAACGCGGCTTCGTTTCGGTGATAGTCAAACGCGGGCAGAACGGAGACGGAAGGATCGGCCGCAAGTATCGAATACGCGAGACCGCGCGCCTTCGAATCCGCATCGCCATGCGGAGCGCTCTCCCTGAGCGCCATCGCCTTGTCGTAGGCGTCCTTGTTTCGGCCCATCGCGCGCAGCGCTTCGGCTTCGAGCAGGCGGGCGTTTTGCTCGAGCGACGGATCGGTCGCCGTCGCGGACAGATGAGTGGCTACGGAATATGAATCCGTCGCGCGGCCGAGCCCCAGAAGAATCTGCGCAAGTTCCAGCTCTCCGCGCGGCGTCATCACGCTTTGCGGGTACTCCGCGCGCAATCGTTCGAAAGTCGCCGCCGCCGAAGCCAGATCGCCCTGTTTCGCCTGCGCCTCGCCCAGATAGAAGAGCGCATAATCCGCCAGAGTGGCATAGTGGGATGCCGCGAAGGCCAGCTCGGAGGCGGCGCGTGAATAATCGTGGCCGGTAAATGCCTTGTAGCCATCGACAAAGGCCTGCTTGGCATCGGCTGGCGCGGTATCGGGGAGCAAGGGTTCGGCCGATGCTGTCGTGGTGGCGGTGTTCGGCGCAGGCTCCGCACTGAGCGCCTGCGACCTGGCAACCGAGGTGGCGCAGCCGGCAATGACGACCGCCAACAGGACAGCGGGGAGGATCGCGCGGGTTTCCGGAAACTCCACCCAATCGTGGTTAGCGCACCGTTTGATTCGCTTCAATTGGGGAGCGTTGAAAAGCGAACATTTTGACCGGCGCGAGCGCTTGCGAGGCTCTGGATTGTCTGGCAACACCTAGCACTGAACCTGCAGTTCGTTTCATGAGTTCACACAACCGGATCATCCTTGCCTCGGGCTCGCCGCGGCGCAGGCAACTGCTCGCCGAAGCCGGCCTCAATTTCGAATGCGCTGAAAGCGGGGTCGAGGAGCGGCGCCGGCCGGACGAATGCGCCCGCGATTACGCGTTGCGAATGGCCCGGGAAAAGGCGTCGGAAGTATCGCGCCGCGTGCCCGATGCGATAGTGATCGGAGCCGACACCATCGTCGAATGCGGCGGCGAGATCCTCGAAAAACCCGCCGATGCGGACGATGCACGCCGGATGCTGGCGAAGCTTTCCGGCCGCGCTCATCTGGTGGTGACCGCCTTTGCAATCTTCGCCGCGGGCCGGATGATCGAATCGGATGCGGTCGAAAGCCGCGTATTCTTTCGGCCGCTCAGCGATGCCGAGATCGGCGATTACATCGCAACCGGGGAGCCGTTCGACAAGGCCGGAGCGTACGGAATCCAGGGCATCGGCGGCGGCTTCATCGAGCGCGTGGACGGCCCGCAGGACAACGTGATGGGGCTTCCGGTGCGAAGCGTTATGGCCGCGCTGGCTCGTGCCGGCGCGGTTGGATCGGCCTGATGCTGTCCGAAGAGGAAATTGCCCGGCGTCTCGCGGTGGTGAAGGACCGAATTGCCGCGGCCGCCGGGCGATCGCGACGCCACCCGGATTCGGTGTGCCTCGTGCTGGCCAGCAAGACACAGCCGCCGGGCGCGCTTCGCGCGGCCTACCGCGCGGGAGCGCGTGTATTCGGTGAAAATTACGTGCAGGAAGCCGCCGCCAAGCATCACGCGCTCTCGGATCTGCGCGATATCCGATTCCATCTGATCGGCCATCTGCAGACCAACAAGGCGCGACAGGCGAGCTCGATGTTCGAGCTGATCCACAGCCTTCATTCCGCGCGGCTCGCGCAGGCGCTGCATCGCGCGCATCCAGAGCCGCCGATGCGCGTTCTTATCGAAGTTAATCTCGGGGGCGAGGCGACCAAGCACGGCGCCGCGCCCGACGATGTCGAAGGGCTGATCGCGCAGGTGCGCGACGAAGTTGAGGTCGCGGGACTGATGGCAATTCCGCCGCCAGCTCACAATCCCGAGCATTCGCGCCCGCATTTCGCGCAGCTGCGCAGGATGCGCGATAAGCTCGCCGCCCATTCAGGCCTCGAGTTGCGCGAGCTGTCGATGGGCATGACGGACGATTTTGAAGTCGCTATAGAGGAAGGCGCCACGATCGTGCGTGTCGGACGCGCGGTGTTTGGCGAGCGGGGCTAAATGAAAAAACTCGGCTTTATCGGCGGTGGCAACATGGCGGAGGCGCTCGCGCACGGCCTGATTGCGCGCAAAGTGCTGCGCGCCGCCGACCTCGTGATGTCGGATGTGGCGGTGGCGCGCCGCAACGCGTTGAAACGAAAGCTCAAGGTCGAAACCACCGCCGACAACCTGCAGGTGATCAGGCAGGCGCGCGCGATCCTGATCGCGGTCAAACCGCAAACTATCAATGACGTGCTGTCCGAAGTCGCGTCCGAGCTGAAGGCCGGCGCGAAGAGCCATCTCTTCATCTCGATCGCCGCCGGAATTCCGATCGACCGCATCTGCGGATTTCTCGGCACGCGCGCCAGAGTCGTTCGCGTGATGCCCAATGCGCCGGCGATGGTGGGCGAAGGGATGGCCGCGCTGGTGCGAAGCAAAGGGGCAAGCGCCGCCGATGAGGCCTTCGCGCTTCGCATCTTCCGCGCGGTCGGCGACGCGGTCGCGCTCAAGGACGAGCGGTTGCTCGATGCGGTTACGGCGTTGTCAGGAAGCGGACCGGCCTACGTTTACCTGTTCGCGAAAGCGATGGCCGACGCGGCGGCGAATGAAGGAATTCCCCGCGAACTCGCGACGAGGATGACGCTGCAAACGCTGCGCGGCGCCGAGCGCGTGATGCGCGAGTCCGGACGCGATGCCGCCGATCTGATTCGCGTCGTCGCCTCTCCGGGCGGAACCACCGAGGCGGCGCTGCGCCGATTCGCCGAGGCGGGATTTTCTGATATCGTGGCGCGCGCAATTCACGCCGCCGCCGAACGCTCGCGCGAATTGGGCCGCGGCGCCTGAAGTGAAAGGTCTCCATTGAATCCCTGGGTCAATCTCGTCTTTTTCATCGCTCGCACCCTGGAAGGGCTGCTGAACATATATTTCTGGATCGTGATAATCGCGGCGGTCCTCACCTGGATTGAACCGAATCCGTACAATCCGATCGTGCGATTTCTCTATGGCGTCACGGAGCCGGTTTTTGACTGGGTTCGCGAGCACATCCCGGTGTTTTTCGGCGGAATAGATTTTTCTCCGGTGATCGTGATCATCGCGATTCAATTCGTGCAGGTGTGGCTCATTCCCACCCTGCTCCACTTCATCGTCCCTGGCTTTGCGTGACGTCCGCATCCGGCCCAGCCAACGCACATGGTTGGATACGGCTTGGCGGCGGCTATCTTACCATCGAAGTCGCGGTCCGTCCGGAAGCGCCGCGAAGCGCAATCCAGCGGATCGACGAACGCGGCCTGGTGATTGCGATCGCGGCTGCGCCCGAGCATGGAAAGGCGAACGAGGAACTTATCCGTCTGGTCGGCAAAGTCGCCGGAGTTCCTCGCACAGCGGTTTCGGTTTTGAAAGGCCATAGCGCGCGCAGAAAAGTCCTGCGAGTGGAAACGGCCGACCCTGAAAGCTGCGCCGCCAGGTTGCGCGCGGCTGTCAGTCGGCGATCATAAGCGCCAGAGATCCAAAGCGAATCAAAATCGAATCGTCTGCCTCGCGTTGACACATTCGGACGGCGTGATTACCTAAAGAGGAGCTAAACCGGCCGTCGGGCCGTCAGCAGTCGACACCCTCAGATGCCAATCTACGAATACAAGTGCAACAAGTGCGGGGTTATCGAGGTCACGCAACGCATCACCGAAGCGCCCCTCAAGAAATGCCCCAATTGCAAGAGCAAGGTCGAGCGCCTGGTCTCGCGCAGTTCCTTCGTGCTCAAGGGCACCGGATGGTACGTGACCGACTACGCGAACAAGGGCAAAAAGAGTTCTGATTCGGCAAGCGAAAGCACATCGTCCACGAACGGAGCTTCGAAAGATTCGAAGCCGGCGTCGGAATCCAAGTCTTCTTCGGAAAAGAGCACACCCGCCAAGGCCGCCGACTAGAACGCGCGAAACACCGAGCGATATCGTCCGCAATCGGAAACCGCAGGCTGGCATAGTCTGCGGTTTTTCTGTTTCAATGGGCCGATTGCGCGATTTTGCTCGCGCTCGCAATCACGATGCGCGCACTCGTAGTCGATCCCGAGCTCGCCTTTTGCCCCGACTACCCGGACCCGCTGCCCGCGGCCGGCGAGAGCATCGTCCGGGTCTCGCTCGCGGGCATCTGCGGAACCGATCTCGAAATTACGCGCGGGTACATGGGGTTTCGTGGGGTTCCCGGCCACGAATTCGTCGGACGGGTGGTGGAAACGAAAAGGCCCGAACTGCGCGGGAAACGGGTGGTCGGTGAAATCAACGCGGCGTGCGGCCGATGCGCGTTTTGCCGCGCAGGACTCGGACGCCATTGCCCCGACCGCACCGTGCTCGGAATTTTGGGCCGCGACGGCGCGTTCGCGGAATATCTGCGTCTTCCCGACGAAAACCTGCTGCCCGTGCCCGACTCAGTCCCCGACGAAGTCGCGGTGTTCACCGAACCATTCGCGGCCGCACACGAGATTTTCGAGCAAGTCGATCTCGCGCACGACGAGTCGATTGTCATCCTCGGTGACGGGCGGCTCGGGGCGATGGTCGCGATGGCATTGATCGGCGAGAACTATGCGCCGACCGTCGCGGGTCACCATCCTGAGAAACTCGAACGCCTCGCATCGCTCGGGATCGTGACCAGGATCGAACGCGACCTGACCGGCAAATTCGACTGCGTGATCGATTGCACCGGGCAGGGCGACGGTTTTGCTCGCGCGATCGAGCTCACGCGCCCGCGCGGCCGGATAGTCCTGAAAAGCACGGCGGCCGCGGGTGCGGCGCTGAATCTCGCGCCGATAGTGATCAATGAAATTTCGGTGGTCGGCTCGCGATGCGGCCGGTTTGCGCCGGCCCTCGCCGCCATTGAAGCGGGCAAAATCGACCCGCGTGCGCTGATCGACAACTGCTACCGTCTTGACGAAGGAGCGGCCGCGATGGCGGAGGCGGCGAAGCCCTTCAACTTCAAGATTTTGCTCAGGCCGTCGTGAGGATCAGTCGAAGCGGCGTTGCGGCGCGCGCGCGCCGCCCCCGAACCCGCATCGCGGTCGGAATAGATACGGGCGGCACGTTCACCGATTTGCTTGCGATCGTGAACGGGGACCTGCGCGTTCTCAAGGTTCCTTCAACCCCCGACGATCCTGCACGAGCCGTTCTGAGCGGCTTGCGCGAGATGCTCTCCGATTTGCCTCCCGACCTCGTCACCTACAGCTCGACTGTCGCCACGAATGCCCTGCTCGAACGCAAAGGCGCGCGCGTCGCAATCATCACAAACGCCGGCTTCGAGGACGTGATCGAAATCGGGCGCCAGAACCGCGACGATTTGTATTCGCTGGCTCCGTCGCGGCCCGAGCCGCTTGTTCCCCGCGCGATGCGAATCGGGGTGCGGGAGCGCACACTATACGATGGTTCGTCGCTGACGCCGCTTACGCGCGCGGAAATCGGTCGGGTCGCGCGGATGGCCCGGCGATCGGGCGCGCAATCCTTCGCGATTTGCCTGCTCCATTCGTACGCGAACCCCGGCCCCGAGGATGCAATCGCTCGGGCGCTCGCTCCGATCGGCCGCCCGATCTCGATCTCGCATCGGTTGCTCGCGGAATATCGCGAGTACGAACGCTTCTCGACCGCGGTAGTCAACGCGTATGTCGCCCCCCGGATGTCGGCGCATCTCGAAGAGCTCGCCCGAAACCTCTCCGGGTCCCAACTCAGGATCATGCAATCCAACGGCAGCGCCACCGGGTCCGAGCTGGCGCGCGCCGAGCCGATCCGCACGATCCTTTCGGGACCGGCTGCCGGAGTTGTCGGCGCCGCCGCGCTGACGCGAACTTTCGGCAGCGACCGCCTGATCACTTTCGACATGGGCGGCACCTCTACGGATGTGTCGCTGTTCGATCGTCGCGCGCGAATCCGCACGCTCAGCTATCCGGACGGCTATGCCGTGCGCGCTCCCGTCATCGACATCCATACCGTCGGCGCGGGCGGCGGTTCGCTCGCTCGAGTCGATGCGGGGGGCTCGCTGCGCGTAGGACCCGAGAGCGCGGGCGCGGACCCCGGTCCCGCCTGCTACGGGCGGGGCACTGCGCCGGCGGTAACCGATGCCGACCTCGTGGCGGGACGGCTGGTCGCGTCGAATTTTCTTGGCGGAAGGATGCGCCTGTATCCGGCCCGCGCGATCAAGGCGATCGGTGCGATCGCCTCGGCCATGAAGACCGGCGCGATGGAAGCGGCACGCGGCGTAATTCGCGTGGTCAACGCCAACATGGAACGCGCGATTCGGGTGATCACCGTCGAGCGCGGCTACGACCCTCGAGAATTCACCCTGCTGGCGTTCGGCGGGGCGGGACCGATGCATGCCGCGGAACTGGCGCTCGACCTTGGAATTCGCCACGTCGTGTTTCCCCGAAATCCGGGCCTGCTGTGCGCGTGGGGCGCGCTGGGCGCGCCCTTGGGCCGCGAATTCTCGATCACGCTTCGCGCCGTCGATCCGAATTACGAAGCCCTGGTTGCGCGCGCGCGCCCCATGATCCAGCGCGCGCGGCGGGAATTGCTCCGCGAGGGCGCCGCATCCTCGGCGCTGGAAACCGAGGTGCGGCTCGACATGCGATACCGAGGCCAGTCATACGAGCTGGAGGTTCCTCTCACCCGCGATTTCCGCGAACAGTTCCACGCCGCGCACCATCGCGCGTTCGGCCATAGCGCTCCTGCCGCGGCTCTCGAGGTTGTGAACCTGCGGTTGCGCGCAAGCGCCGCTGACGCATCGCTGGCGATCGCGAAGATCGGCCGGCAGCGCGGAAATCCCGCCCCGATATCGCGGATGGCCGTGCTCGTCGGTTCGCGCGTGCGAACCGCTCCCGTTTACGCGCGCGACTCGCTCGGCGCCGGAGCACGCGTGCGCGGACCCGCGATAGTGGTCGAACTCAGCTCCACCGCGTATGTCGCGCCGGAATTCACGATGCGCGCGGACGACTATGGCAATCTTCATCTGGAGGCGGGGCGATGAAGCTCGACCCGGTCGCGCTCGCGGTGATGAACAACCGGCTCGCCGCGATTGCCGAAGAGATGGGCGTGGTGCTCGGCCAGACCGGTTACTCGCCCAACATCAAGGAGCGGCACGACTTTTCCTGCGCGTTGTTCGACGCGCGCGGCGAGCTGGTCGCGCAGGCCGCCCATATTCCCGTTCATCTGGGTTCGACTCCCCTGTCGGTGCGAGCCGCGATCGAGCATCTCGACCTGGGTCCCGGCGATGTCGCGGCTTTGAATGATCCATTCGCAGGCGGCACCCATCTGCCGGATCTCACGCTGGTGATGCCGATCTTTCTGCGCAATGAACGGCGTCCGTTCGCGTACGCGGCCAACCGCGCTCATCACGCGGACATCGGAGGCATGGCGCCGGGCTCGATGGCGCTATCGACCGAGATCTATCAGGAAGGATTCCGATTGCCGCCGGTGAAGATTGTCGAGCGCGGCGAGATCTCGCGCGACGTGATGGCGCTGTTTCTCGCCAACACCCGCGTCCGCGAGGAACGCGAAGGAGACTTGCGCGCCCAAATCGCCGCGCTGCGCGTCGGCGCCGATCGGCTTCGGTCCCTGGTAGGCAACTCGGGGAAGTCAATCGTGAATGCCGCGATGGACGATCTGAAGGACTATGCCGCGCGGCTGATGGAGTCGTCGCTGCGCGCGCTCAAACCCGGCATCTACCGGGCGCGCGACTTTCTCGATGACGACGGATTCGGCACGAAAAACATCCCGATCCATATCAGCATCCGAATCCGCGGCGGACGAGCGATTGTCGATTTCACCGGCTCCTCTCGCCAGGTGCGCGGTTCCGTCAATGCCAACTATGCCATCACCCTCTCAGCCGTCTTCTACGTGATGAAGTGTCTGGCGGCGGAGGCGGTTCCCGCCAACGAGGGACTGATGCGGCCCATCACGTTGATTGCGCCGCCCGGATCGGTCGTGAATGCGCTCGCGCCGGCCGCGGTCGCGGGCGGCAACGTCGAGACCTCGCAGAGGATCGTCGATGTGCTCTTTCGGGCGATGGCGAAAGCAGCGCCGGATCGCGTGCCTGCGGCCAGTTCCGGATCGATGTCGAATCTGACGATCGGCGGATTCGATCGCGTTCGCAATCGCCACTTCTCCTACTATGAAACGATCGCGGGAGGCGCGGGCGCGGCGCCCGGACGTCCCGGCGCATCCGGCATCCACACCCACATGACCAATACCCTGAACACTCCAATCGAAGCGCTGGAAGCGTACTACCCGATGCGCATAACCGAGTATCGCATTCGGCGCGGCTCGGGCGGACGCGGGCGATCGCGCGGCGGTGACGGCTTGGTGCGGGAAATCGAATGTCTGGGCGAGTCGAACGTGAGCCTGCTGACCGAGCGGCGCACGCTGCGCCCGTGGGGACTCTTCGGCGGCGGCAACGGATCAGCGGGGGCAAACTGGCTTGTGCGCGGAAAGCGCCGCGTCAAGCTTGCCGCCAAAACCAACCTGACGCTGCAAGCCGGAGACAGAGTCAGGATCGAAACGCCCGGGGGCGGCGGCTGGGGACGCTGAAACTCAAAGCCTTCCTTTTCCGTTAGAAACCCAGGTCAGGTTCGATCTCTACTCGGCCGTAACCCGCCGCAAGGCCGAACGTCTAGCCGGAATACGTGCCCTTTACTGACTCGCTGCACTCTTGGAGAGATACAAGAGAGCGTAGGCTGGTGATGGCCGGGTCTGACTATATCGAACTGCGCACCCGGAGCGCCTTCAGCTTTCTTGAAGGCTCGACTCTTCCCGAAGACCTCGCCGAACGCGCGGGAGCGCTGGGCTACCCTGCGATCGCGATGGGCGATCGCGACGGCCTCTACGGCCATCCGCGCTTCTACCAGGGCGCCAAAGCCGCCGGGATTCGCGCGATGGTCGGCGTGGACCTCACCCTCGATGACGAGAGCCGGCTGTACGTTCTGGTCCCCGACCGCGATCGCTACCGCAACCTCTGCCGGATGATCACCGCATCGAAGATGCGCCCGATTGGAGCGCATCCTGACGGCACCCCCAAATTTCCCGCCAAAGGCGAAAGCCGTATCACTCTCGACGATCTCGAGCGGTACGGCCGTGGGCTCATTTGCCTCGCGGGCGGCGTGATGAGTCCGCTGTCGCGCCGGTTGATCCGCGGCGAGGACCCGTGTGAGCTTGGCGACCGGTTGGGTGCGATCTTCGGCCGCGAAAATCTCTATATCGATCTGCAGCGGCATTCCGATGCCGACGAGGAGCGGCTGAATCGCAAGCTGTTCGCGATGGCCGAGGCGATGCGGCTGCCGATCGTCGCGGCCAACGATGTCTGCCATGCGGATGCGGACCGCACGCTGCTCGATGTGCTTACCTGCATCCGCCTCCATACCACGCTGGAGGAAGCGGGGCGCCGGCTGTGGGTCAACAGTCAGCGCCATCTCAAGCCGCCTGGCGAGATGGCGGCGCTGTTTCGCGATCTGCCACGCGCGGTCGCGGCGACGCGCGAAATTGCCGAACGATGCGAATTTGCGCTGTCCGACATGGGCTACCGGTTCCCCGATTATCCGGTGCCGATGGGGGAAACGGCCGACAGCTACCTGCGCATCCTGACCTACCGCGGCGCACGGGAGCGATGGGGCGATACGCTTGATGCGCGCACGCGCTCTCAACTCGAGCACGAACTCGCCGTCATAAAGCGTCTGGGGCTCGCAGGCTACTTCCTGATCGTCTGGGACATCGTCCAGTTCTGCCGAGACAACCGAATCCTGGCGCAGGGACGCGGATCCGCCGCCTGCAGCGCCGTCTGCTACGCGCTCGGCATCACCGCGGTGGATGCGGTGAAGATGAATCTGCTGTTCGAGCGCTTTCTTTCCGAAGAGCGCGGCGAATGGCCCGATATCGACCTCGACCTGCCCAGCGGCGATCAGCGCGAGCGCGTCATCCAGTACGTCTATCGCCGCTACGGCGACCGCGGCGCGGCGATGGTCGCGAACGTCATCACCTACCGCACCAGGAGCGCCGTGCGCGAAGCCGGCAAGGTGCTGGGCTTTCCGCCAGAACAGGTGGATCGGCTCGCCCGGATGAACCAGGTTTATGAATTCCGCGACCATCACGACGATCTGGTCGCACTGCTGAAACGCGGCGGAGTCGATGCGCAAGCCCCTCGAATCAGGCTGCTGGTCGAGACGGTGCGAAAGCTCCAGAGTCTGCCGCGCCATCTCGGACAGCATAGCGGCGGGATGGTAATCGCCGCGGCCGCGCTTGACGAAATCGTCCCGCTGGAGCCGGCGACGATGCCGGGGCGCGTGGTCGTCCAGTGGGACAAGGACGATTGCGCCGATCTCGGCATCATCAAGATCGACCTGCTCGGGCTTGGGATGCTGGCGGCGCTGGAGGAATGCATCCCGATGGTGCGCGAGCACGAAGGCGTCGCCATCGACCTGGCCCATCTGCCCGCCGACGATCCTGAGGTCTATGCGATGCTTCAGCGCGCCGACACTGTCGGGGTGTTCCAGGTCGAAAGCCGCGCGCAGATGGCGACGCTGCCGCGGATGAAGCCCAGGTGCTTTTACGATTTGGTGATCGAGGTCGCGATCATCCGGCCCGGCCCGATCGTCGGCGGCATGGTGCATCCCTACCTGAACCGCCGCGCCGGCCGCGAGCCGGTGACCTACCTGGTGCCCGCGCTGGAACCAATCCTGAACCGCACCCTCGGAGTGCCGCTGTTCCAGGAACAGTTGCTGCGTATCGCGATGGCGGTGGCGGGCTTCACCGGCGGTGAGGCGGAGGAATTGCGCCGCGCGATGGGGTTCAAGCGATCGGCGGAGCGGATGCAAAAAATCGAGCTGAAATTGCGCGCGGGGATGGCGCGCTACGGCATCTTAGGGAAAACCGCCGATCAGATCGTGAAATCAATCACCTCCTTCGCGCTCTACGGCTTTCCCGAAAGCCACTCCGCGAGCTTTGCGCTAATCGCCTATGCGTCGGCGTATCTCAAATGCCACCATCCGGCCGCGTTTTTCGCCGCGATGCTCAACTGCTATCCGCTCGGCTTCTACCATCCCGCCACCCTGGTAAAGGACGCGCAGCGCCACGGCGTGAACGTGCTGCCCATCGACATTGCCCATTCCAACTGGAAGTGCACTATCGAAAAGGGCGCCCTCCGGCTTGGTTTGAAATATGTCAGCGGACTCCGCGCGGAAACCGGCACGCGCACCGAAACCGAACGCGCCGCCGCGGCTTTCAAGTCGATGTCCGACTTCTCGGCGCGCGTCAGCCCCAATCGCCGCGAGCTCGATCTGCTTGCCTATGCGGGCGCGTTCGCTTCATTCGGGATGACGCGGCGCGATGCGATGTGGCAGGCAGCCGCCGTCGAGCGCGAACCGCTGCTTGCCAAAGCCGAACCCCGTTCCACGCCCGCCCGTCTGCCGGCGATGTCTCCGGTCGAGGAAACGATCGCGGACTACGCGGCAACCGGCCTGACCACGCGGCCGCATCTGATGGCCCATCTGCGCGCCGAACTCAAGGCGCGAGGCGTGCTTAGCGCCGCGGAATTGCCGCTCGCGAAGCATGGTTCGTGGGTGAAAACCGCCGGCGTGGTCATCGTCCGCCAGCGGCCGGGCACCGCCAAGGGATTCATCTTCATCACGCTCGAAGATGAAACCGGAATCTCGAACCTGATCGTTGTGCCGGACTTGTTCCAGCAGAATCGCGCGCTGCTGCGAACCGCGAAGATTCTCTACGCTGAAGGCGTCTTGCAGACCGTCGATGGAGTAACGGCGATTCGTGCCAGCCGCTTCCGCGCCCTGCGTCCTCCCGGCACCCTGCCCGCCTCTCACGATTTTCACTGAAAGCGGGCAACGATTCGATCAGTTCCTGTATTTCTCTTCCAGGGACTGATACTCGGGAACGCCCATCGTCCGGATGAATTCCTCGAACACTCCGCTGCCGGTGTTTACCGCCGCGATTTTTCCGGAGCGCTTCAGCTCGCGCATCGTATCGCGCATCGTTCGATACGCGGCCAGCAGTGTTCCGATATGGATCGTGACCCTGAACGGATACTTGGCCAGATCATCGATCGGGAGCAGGTCGCCGTTGTAGATGAGCGGCAGATCGCCGAGCCGTTTCGCGTAAGTGTTCAGGTCGTCGACCGTCTTGATGCCGTCGACGAAAATCAAATCCGCGCCGGCCGCCCGATAAGCTCGCGCCCTGCGCTCGGTTTCGTCCCATCCGAGCGGCTGCAGTGCGTCGGTGCGCGCGATGATCACCAGGTTTGCGTCGCGGCGCGCATCGCAGGCGGCGCGCACCTTGGGCGCCATGTCCTCCATCGCGATTACCTGCTTGCCCGCCAGAAACCCGCATCGTTTGGGCCATACCTGGTCTTCGATATGAAGGGCGGCAGCGCCCGCGTCTTCATATTCCCGAATGGTACGCCAGACATTGACGGGATTTCCGTAGCCCGTGTCAGCATCGCAAATCACCGGAAGCTCGACCGCACCCGCGATGGACCGGACGTTCGCGACCATCTCGGACATCGTCAGCAGTCCCAGGTCGGGGTACCCGCGCGACGCCGCGGTGCCAAATCCGGTCATGTACACCGCGTCGAAGCCGGCCTCTTGCGCGAGCCGCGCCTGGAGGCAATCGAACACAAAGGGGGCCACAATCATCTGCGGCTTCGCGAGCATCTCGCGCAGCCGCACTCTCGGTTGGTTCATCGTTGGGTTCCCGATCTTTTGAAGGAGGATGGTTTCGGCAGTCTGAGCGCCTGCGACTTGCGCCTTTCAGGCGAAGTAGTCTTCCGCGCGGATAGCCGGGATGTTCACCTGGTAGATGCGATTGTTGCGCAGGACTTTGAGGCACACCTGATCGCCGGGGCGATGGTTGCCGAGGCTATCGTACAAAACGCGGCGCTCGCTGATGTCGCATCCGTCCACCGCCAGCACCAGGTCGCCCTGTTGCAAGCCGGCCTTGTCTCCCGGGCCGCCCGGCATCACACCCGCGATCACGACGTGCTCGCGCAGCGTATAGGAAAGCACCCCCAACCACGCCCGCGGCGTCGCCGTCACTCGCCGGCCATGCTGTAGCAGCTCGTCGCGGACGGCCAGAAAGTACTCTCCGGGGATTCCCAGAATCGCGCGTCCCAGGTCGGCGAAATTCAGATAAGAAATCGCGATCACTTCGCCCTGGCGGTTCATTATCGCGCCGCCGCTTAGCCCGATGCTGAGCGACGACGCGGTAACGCAGACGCATCGTTCCAGCACGAATTCCCATACCGCATCGAACGGGCCGAGGTAGGTGATCATCCCGCAGTCCGCGCATCGCTTGTCTCCGCCCAGACTCGCGACCGTGAATGCTTCTTCGCCCGGGGTGCATTTTTCCGATGACGCGACCTTGAGATAGGGCAAGTTTGTCCCATCGATCTTCAGCAGCCCGAGCCCGGTGCTGTAGTCCTTGCCGACGATCTTCGCCTCCTGCTGTTCTCCGTCGGGCAGTGTGATGATCACGCTTTTCGCCCCCAGCAGGAGATAGTGCACTGTGAGGATGAGGCCATCGGGGCTTACGATCGTGCCGGTTCCCCGCCGATCGGTGCCGAGCCCGATGGCGGTAGAGACGTGCGAGGCCGGAACGTGGGAATGCACTCCGACGGTGGCGCGCAGGGTCTTTTGCAGCAAACTAATCGGCGCGTTCACAGGCTCCAACTCCCGGTAATCAAGCTAAGACCGCGCCACGCTGCTTTCAAGCACAGTCGCTATTGACGCCAATCAAAAAAAGAGGCGGCTCGCGCATCGAGCCGCCTCTGAATCGAGTGGCAATTGTTGGGGGACTACTTCTTGGCCGGAGCGGTGTCCGTGTATACCGCGGTCTCGTTGGCGCGAATCGTCAGCATCTGAAGCGCCTCGCCGAGATCAAGTTCGCTGTACTTCTGATTCGAGTACAACTCATCGAGATGCTTCACCGCTGCCTCGGGCCTCAGATCCGCCATCGACAGTTCGCGCTTTACCTGACCGATGATCTTGCGCGCGCCCTTCCAATGAAACATGTCGCCCGCGGTGATCAGGTTGTCGAGCTGTCCGACGCTGACCTTCATCGCATCGGAATAGCCGTCAATGTACCCATCCTTGGCGGCACTGCTCAGGTTGTTCCAGAACGAACCGTTGTGAGCACCGGAAGCGGCGAACGCAAGGCCCCAACTGGCAAGGAATCCAAGTACTACGCCTGCGACGAATTTTTTCATTTCGAGAAGCCCCTCCGGCTTCCACAGTGTGCCGGTTGTATCAAAATTACGTCGACGTTGCAAAAATTCCCGCGTGCTTTGAGATGCGAATTTGCGTCATCTGGCGCACTGTTGAGCGCCAATGGACTCTTTCCGGCCTTCGTCTCCCGGACGGCGAATCCCGACCGGACGAAACCATCCGCCTCCCCACACCCCATTGAGCGAGCACCCTATATGATTTGGGGAGGGCGGTAAATATGCTGTTTTAAGGGTGCTTTTTCGCCTCCGGGATTGAACCAGGCGCCTCATAACGACATCATCTTCTGAAGGCCGCTGCCCTCAAACCGCCAAGCGCGCCCCCACCATGACCGTTCACGACCAGGTCCTTTCGTTTATCCACAGCCCCGACCCGACTCGCTTCCGTTCCCTGGCTATAGACGTTTTTCGGCATCAATACGTTTCAGTCCCCGCATATAAATCGTTGTGCGATCGGCTGGGCGTATTACCCGACCGAGTTTTGTCTCTCGATCAAATCCCGATGGTCAGCACGGTCGCGTTCAAATACTCCGATCTCTGCCCTGCCAGCGCTTCCACGACCCCGGATGCGCTCACCTTCCTGACCAGCGGCACCACAGTGGGACGCGATCGCCGGGGGCGACACGTAGTGGCGCGTCCCGAGGTCTATCGCGCGTCGGCTCTGGCTCATCTGAAATCGATGATGTTCCCCGACGGGGCGCGTATGCGGATGCTGGCGATCCATCCCACCGCCGATCGGATGCCGGAGTCGTCCCTCTCCACGATGATTAGCTGGTGTATCGATGCGTTCGGCAAACAACCGTCGCTCTGCGCAGCCGAACGCAGCGGACTCGATGTCCAAGCGGCGCTCGAGTTTCTTGAGGGCGCCGAGCGCGACGCCGATCCGGTCTGTATCCTCGGCACCACAGCCGCTTCGGCAGCGATCTTCGAACGCCTGAGAATGCGTGGCCGCGCCATCCGGCTCCCCTCCGGCTCCAGGATGATGGATACGGGGGGCGCCAAAGGCCAGATCGTGCCGCTTACTTCGCATCAGGTCGTCGATTTGGCCGGCACTCTGCTCGCAATCCATCCCGACTATGTGATCAACGAATACGGGATGACCGAGCTATGCTCTCAACTCTACGATGCGACCCGGCTCAACTCCCCTGTCGGCGACGGAGTCGAGGACAGGGTCAAGCTCGCGCCCGCCTGGATGCTGCCCGCAGCGCTCGATCCTGAAACTCTGCGGCGGCTGCCGGACGGAACGACCGGGATGCTCGCGTTTATCGACCTGGCCAATGTCGGGTCTGTGTCGGCGGTGCTCACCGAAGACTTTGGAATTGTCGAAGGAAACCGGGTCCGCGTGCTGGGGCGCGCGATCGCAGGGGGTCCGCGCGGATGCGCGCTGTCAATCGCGGAGTTTGCGGGCAAGACGAACTCCGCACCAGCCCCCTCGGCCTTGCGCGCCGAACCGAGCGATGACTGCCGCGTCACGCCCGCCGATATCGAAAACTGCGCGCTGCAGATTCGATCCGCGCTCGCAAAGCGGATCGAGCCTCGCCGCATCGCGCGAGCGCTTGCCGCCGTGTTCGATCGATGGCGCGATCGCTCGTTTGGCGTGCGCCGCCGGACAATCGGACTCATCGCAGAGCAAACCCGATTCAGCGCCCGGTTGCTCGAGGAGTCGCTCGATGCGCTCCTTCAGCCATTCAATCCCGCCGCTCTTTTGGAGGCGGCGGATACGGTCGTTCCGAGCGAAGACCTGATCGGATTCGTGATGGCGGGAAACGTGGCGGGATCGGGGATGCACGAAGTAGCGCTCGGCTTGATCGCGGGAACCGGGCTGATCGTCAAAACGGCATCGCGCGAGCCGCATATGTTTGAAGCTTTCGCGAACACTCTCGCCGATGAAGACCCTGCGCTTGGTCAAAGGATCGCCGTGTTCAGTTGGAGCCGCGATCGCATCGAGCTTACCTCGGCCCTTCGCCGCTGCGTGGACGCGACCGTCGTCTATGGAGACGACTCAACGGTCTCTTCCTTCGGCGGCGATGCCGGCGTAATCGGATTTGGCGGCAAGCTCAGCGCCGCTCTCGTCACCCGGGACGCGGTCCGTACCGATGGCGCTAGCAAGGCCGCGGCTCTGCTTGCTCGTGATGCGACTCTGTTCGAACAACTCGGCTGCCTCTCGCCTCACCATGTGTTCGTCGAATGCGACGACGGCGGCGCGGAGCGCTTTGCTCAGGACTTCGCACATGCGATGCGCGATCTGGCCGAAGCGTTGCCGCCGCCGATCCGCCTCGAACTCGAAGATAGCGCCGCCCTGCGCGGCTTTCGCGAGGCTGCGCGCTGGCGTTCGATCGGAGGCGAAGGGGTCATCCTGACCGAAGGTCCGGGATTGTCGTGGGCGGTTGCTTTCGATCGCGACGCGCCTCTGACGGCGTCGCCCGGGCTTCGATGCGTTTACGTCACGCCCGTGCGCGACCTCGATGATCTGCGAGAGCGCCTTGTGTCCGCACGGGGACGAATTGAAGCCTTCGCGGTCGCCGGCGCCGAAGAGGCTCCCACGCCGGCGTTGCGCGAAATCCTCGATGAAGCAGGGGTCTCGTATCTCGCGCAGCCTGGCGCGATGCAATCGCCGCCGCTCACCTGGCGGCATGGGCGCGGCGAGTTCCTGCGCCGAGTGACCAGCAGACGATGACGGAGCTCAGCGATCTCTTCCGGCGCTATCTGGCGCAGACCTCCGACAGCCCCATCGGCCTCGAAATCGTTCGCGCCGAAGGATCGTGGCTGTACACGGCCGATGGCCGCCGCTACCTGGACCTGATCGCGGGAATCGGCGTGAGCGCGCTCGGCCACGGCCATCCCGCGGTGCTCGAAGCGATCGAACGCCAGATGCGCCGGCATCTTCACGTGATGGTCTACGGCGAATACGTGATCGAGTCGCAGGCACGGCTTGCCGCCCGCCTGGCGCACTTGCTGCCCCCATCGCTCTCTCGCATCTATTTCACGAACAGCGGCGCCGAAGCGATCGAGGGGTCGATTAAGGCCGCGCGCAAATTCACCGGCCGCCGCGCACTGGCCGCCTTCGACGGCGCATACCATGGCGATACTGCCGGAGCGCTGTCGCTTGCGGGCAATCCCGCTTTTCGCGCGCCGTTCGCACCGCTGCTCGGCCCCGTTCTTCACCTGCCCTATGGCGATATCGGGGCGCTCGCGGCCATCGATTCGTCGGTCGCCGCCGTGGTCATCGAGCCGATTCAAGCCGAGGCCGGCGTCCGCATTCCTTCGACGGCTTTCATGTCGGCGCTGCGCGATCGATGCGACCAAACCGGCACGCTGCTGATTTTCGATGAAGTCCTGACCGGACTCGGCCGAACCGGCGTCCTGTTCGCGCTGGAACATTTTGGCGCGGTTCCCGACATCATCGTGATGGCAAAAGCGCTCGGCGGCGGATTGCCACTGGGCGCGTTCGCCGGCCGCGATGAGATCATCGGGACGCTTTCGCACGATCCTCCACTGGGCCATATAACCACCTTCGGAGGCCATCCTCTTTCCTGCGCCGCCGGGCTTGCAGCGCTCGAAACGATCGTCAATGAAGGCCTGCCTGCCCGAGCCGCAAAAATAGGCGAGTACCTGCGGAGCCGATTGCTCGCGCTTAAAGCTCCCGAAATCGCCGCGGTGCGCGGAATCGGTTTGCTGGTGGGTGTGGATTTTCGCTCCGCCGACTTCGCTCATCGCTTCGTCGCGGAGACGATTAGACGCGGTGTAATCATCAATTGGACGCTGAATGCTGACACTGTTGTCAGACTCGCGCCACCGCTTGCTGTAGCGGAAAAGGACATTGACTTTGCGATTGCCGCGATGCGAGATGCGCTGGAAGAGGCTCGCATCCAAAGCCGAGCGTGAAGAGACGGGCCAACCGTGCCGGAGCATCGCGAACAGATTCGCAAAGACAGCAAATGGGCGGTCCCGTTCGAGGTCCTGCCGCTCGGCGATGACGGCTGGCTTTGGCTCATTCGTCTGTCCGCCGCGATTGGACTGGTGTTCCTGCTGCTCTACGTAGTCGTTGATCCGCAAGCGCTCAACGAGCCCGAGCACTTCAAGCTCCATAGTATCAGTGTCGCGGGCGTCGCAGCATTCCTGGCGCTCACCTGGACGAGCATTTTCCGCCGCTTCTGGCAGTTTTGGACTTTCACCATATGCCTCTTCATCATGGCGATGTTCATCGTGTTCAGCGCGGTCACCGGCGACCCGGTGTCGCGAATGATCGCGATAATTCTTTGCCCGTTTGCCACCGCGTCGTTCGTCAACTGGAGCGCGCGATGGCAGTTGGCGATGAGCTTCGCGGCGCTCGGATCGTTTGCGGTCGCGCAGTGGATGGTGCCGATTCCGGACGGCTTCAATATCTATCGATGGCTCGGCGTGCTGGCCGCGGTTCTGCTCGCCGAAAGCACCGCGATCTTTGTGGAACAGTACCGCAACCGCATCCGCGGCCAGCTCGAAGCGCTCGAGGCCGCCGCGCGGTTTCGCGAGCGCGAAATCGCCACCATGGCGCATGACATCAGGAACCCGCTGTCGGCGCTGGCGGGCTACGTGGAACTGCTGGAAGAGCCAGGCGCCAGGCCGGCGGACCGCGACCAGATGATCGCGCGAATCGGCTCGACCGCCTGGAACACCAACCTGGTCGTCAACAACGCTCTCGACCTGTACCGGATGGAAGAAAACGGTAGCTTCCCGATGCGCGACGGCGATATCGATCCCAACCCCATCATCGCCAACGTGGCCGACGATTGCGCGGCGCAGGCGCGGCGGGTGGGCCTGGGATGGCGGTCCGAGCTGGCCGATTTGCCCGGCGTACGGATCGATCCGCGAATGCTCTCGCGCATCATCCAGAACTCCGCGGCGGCGGCTATCGGCGCCGCAAAAACTGGCCACGTGCGCATCACAACCTCGGTCCGCGATGGCCGGATCGCGATAGAAATTGAAGCTCCCAGCGCTTCTATCGCCGCCGCCGACCTTGAGCAGATGATGGCGAATCCGCGCGGCCGCAGCCATTCTCCCGGCGCGGGAAAGATCGGACTCTTTCTGGCGCGGGCGATGACAGAGGCCGCCGACGGCGCATTCACCGTGGACCTCGCCAATCCTGCCGGATTGCGCCTGCGCGCGGAAATTCCCTGCGGCGAAATTGCTCCTGCCCGAAGCTTTCAGAATCGCCGTTCGGCCTGACGGCTGAAGACGTCTTGCCCGCCTGTTCGCAATCGATTAGCGTCCGTTCCATCAAACGCACCAACTCGCGCATCGCGCGCCTTTACCACCATCGAATCCGGCTCTGACAATTTGTCGCCTGCCATTCGGAAATCGAAAAACAAGCCAGCGCACCGACGCACGACCGCGCTGCCGGGCGAGTTCGAGTTGATTGCCCGGCTGGTTGCGAAGCTGCCGCTCAGCCCGCGCACGATTTTGGGGCCCGGCGACGATTGCGCCATCCTCGCGCCCAGCCCCGCCCCGACACTCGTGACGATCGACTCGATGGTCGAGGGCATCCACTTCAACCTGAATTGGGGAACGCCCGAGCAGCTCGGAGCCCGATCGCTCACGGTCAATTTGAGCGATATCGCGGCGATGGGCGGAAAGCCGGCCGCCTGCGTGATAAATCTCGCCATCCGCCCCGGCCTCACGATGCCGTTTTTCGACCGGCTCTATTCCGGCCTGCGGCGCACCGCGCGCGAAAGCTCGGTCGATGTAGTCGGCGGCAACGTCACGGCTGCAAGCCAGTTGGCGATAACCATCGCGCTTTTGGGCGATTCGCCCGCCCGCCCGCTCAGGCGCGATGCGGCGCGAGTCGGCGATGAAATCTTCGTTACCGGAACCGTCGGCGATGCGGCGGCTGGATGGCGAATTCTGGCGGGCAAGCTCCGCGCGCGCGGCCCGGCGCGCCGCCATCTTCTCTCGCGCTATCTCGTCCCGCGCGCCCGTATCGATGCCGGCCGTCGCCTCGCCACGCTTCGCCCGGCTCCCGCCGCTATCGACATCAGCGATGGATTGCTTCAGGACCTCGGGCACATTCTCGAACGAAGCCGCGTTGGCGCGGAGATCGACCCTGAGTCGATCCCCACCTCAAAAGCGTACAATGAGCTAATGGGTTCCGACCTTTCGCTCGCGCTCGGCGGCGGCGAAGACTACGAGTTGCTCTTTTGCGCTCGCCCCGGTCATTCCGAGCGCAGGCTTTCCCGATTGCTAGGCATCCCCGTCCGGCGCATCGGCCGGATCGTTCGCGGCCGCGGAATACGGCTCAAGGGCGGCGCGATGCCGGGGATCGCCGGATGGGATCAGTTGCGGTCCGGGAATTGAACGATTCTTCCTGTGATGGTGCTGCTGCCAGTTCTGGTCTTCCTGCTCATCGCGCTGAGCGCGAGCATCGCCGCCTCGGAGACGGCGATCTTCACGATGGCGCGGATGGAGCATATTCGCGATCACTTCAGCACGTCCGTTCGCGCCGCGGTTGACCGCCTGATGCGCCGTCCGCTGGAGTCGCTGATCGTCGTTATCGGCATCAACGAGGCGAGCAACGTGTTCGCCGAATGCCTTGCCACAAGCTTCTTTCTTTTCTGGCTGGGCGGCGAGCTGGGGCCCTATGTCGCCGCGCCGGTGATGTTCGTCGTCGTGCTGATCTTCTGCGACATCACCCCCAAGACTTTCGCGCTCGGCCATCCGGGGGCGGTCGCCTACCTGACCGCGCGGCCGCTTGCGGCGATCGCGGACTTCCTCCATCCCCTGGCGCGACATTTCGCTCCCAGCGTCGCGGCTCCCCGGCCCGAACCGTTTTCCGAATCGGAATTCAAGGCGCTGCTCAGGCTGGGCGAGACCCAGGGCGAGGTTGAACCCGAGGAGCGCGCGCTCATCCATCGCGTGTTCGATTTCGGGGCGCGCCGCGCTTCGGAGGTGATGACTCCGCGCGAGCGAATTTTTGCTCTCGATATCGCAACTCCGCCTGCTCAGTTGAACGCCGAAGTTGCGCACGGCCACTTCTCGCGCATCCCGATGTACCGGGGCAGCCCGGAAAACGTCGTCGGCGTGCTGCACGCCAAGGACCTCGCGATGCAGCGGCTTGCGGCCGCTCCGCCTCGGGTCGAGCGCCTCCTCCGGCCCGCCTACTTTATTCCGCCGCGCAAACCGCTCGGCGAACTGTTCGACGAAATGCGTCGCGGCCGCTTCCAGATGGCGCTGATCGTCGACGAATACGGCCGCCTGCTCGGTCTGGTCACCCTGGAAGATCTGCTCGAAGAACTGTTCGGCGAACTGCGCGACGAGTTCGATGTCGAACTGCCCGAGCTGCAGAAGGTCTCGGACAACGAATGGATCGCCTCGGGCGCGATCGAAGTCTCCAGGCTGGCGGCCGCTCTTGGCGGCGATTTCGTCCTTGATGTTCCCGGCGGGGGACGCACGCTCTCGAGCCAGATGCTCCGGCGCCTGGGCCGCATCCCCCCGGTCGGAGAGACGCTCGCGCTTGGAAAATTCCAGGCAACCGTCGAGCGCGTGCGCGGCGCGACGGTCGAACAGGTGAGGATACGGCGATGAGCCTGGCCGGCTTGATCGTGGCGGTCGCCGCCTGTATCGCGGTTCAGGCGTTTTTCGCGGCAAGCGAGATAGCGGTCGTCTCGGCCGACGAGTTTAAGGTGCTGGCGGAGGAGGAGCGCGGCAGCGCGCGGGCGCGGATGCTCGGATGGCTGCTCGAACGGCGCGACCGCCTGCTCGCCCTCGCCCTGACGAGCAACAATCTCGCCACCGTCCTTGCCGCGGTCACGCTCACCGCCTTCCTGCACGATCTCAAGCCCGGGCTTTCCTTCTGGGCGCCGTTCATCCTGGCGCCCCTCACGCTCGTGCTGGGCGAATCGATTCCGAAGCTGCTTGCGCTTCGCAATCCGCTCGGATTGGCGCGCTTTGCCGCTCCTCCCCTGCGAATCCTCACGATAGTTCTGTCACCGCTGCTCTTCGTCGAAACTCTGCTTAGCCGCGCTCTGCGTTTTGTCGCGGGCGTTCCTTCCGAGGCGGAAAGCGTTTTTTTGGAGCGCGAGGATCTCGTGCGCCTGCTCCATCGGCGCGAATCCGACACGGCGCACGCCGCGCCGCCTCAGGATGCGATTCTGCCGTCGGAGCGGCAGATGATCAGCCGCATCTTCCGCTTCTCGCGCGCCGAGGCGCGCAAGGCGATGGTGCCGCTGGTGCGCGTGGATGCGATTCCCCAGGACACGACCCTGGCTGCCGCGGTCGAAACCGTGCGCCGCGTGGGATTCAGCCGCCTCCCAGTGTTCAGCAACCGCATCACGGACATCGTCGGCGTAGTGCACGTGTTCGATTTGCTCGAAGCGCCCGACTTGAGCCATCCCGTTAGCGAGATGATGCGCCCGGTCAGTTACTTTCCGGAATCGATGCCGCTGGATGAAGTGATGGTTGCGTTGCAGCGCACCGGCGAGAATCTCGCGGTTATCGTCGACGAGTACGGCGGAGCGGCGGGAATTATCACGATGGAAGATCTGCTCGAAGAGGTGGTCGGCGAAATCGAAGACGAGCACGACCGCGAGGAAGACGTCGCCCGCGTCGCCGATCCGCGCACAATGATTGTAATGGCGCGCGCGCCCATCGCCGAACTCAACGAGCGCTTCGGACTGCGTCTGCCCGAGGGCGACGAGTATGCTACCATTGGCGGGTTGGTGCTCGAACGCCTGGGCCATATCCCCAAACCCGGTGAACAACTCAGCGCCGGAGGAATCGCCATCACCGTCACGCGCAGCGACCAGCGCGCGGTGCGCGAGGTGATGCTGAAGCTGGAGCGGCCGCTTCGAGCCGACCTACTTAAGCGGCGGCGATGACGGAAAAGCAGATTCGCGCAATCCTCGATTCCGTGGCGTCGGGCAAGACCAGCGCCGCGGCCGCGATGCGCTCATTGCGCGAGCTGCCCTTTCACGATCTCGGCTTCGCCAAGATCGATAACCATCGATCGCTGCGCCGCGGCGTGCCCGAGGTGATCTTCGGCGAAGGAAAGACCGCGGCGCAGATCGCCGCGATCGGCCGGCGCGTGATAACCGCCGGCACCAGCCTGGTCGTCACCCGTATCGGCCCCGACAAGGCCCGCGCCGTAAAATCGAAACTGAGGCGGATGAAGTATCATCCCGAGGCACGCCTCGGCGCGGTCGTGATCGAACCCGCGCCGGTCCGCGGCCACGGAGACGTGATGGTGGTAAGCGCGGGAACCTCGGATTTGCCGGTCGCCGAAGAGGCCGCGCTGTGCGCCGAGTTGTTCGGCAACCGGGTGCGGCGCGTTTACGACGTGGGCGTCGCGGGAATTCATCGCCTCACCACCAACCTGGATCTGATCCGCAAATCCAGCGTGCTGATCGTCGTGGCGGGGATGGAAGGCGCGCTGCCGTCGGTGGTGGCGGGCCTCATCGACCGCCCCGTCGTCGCGGTCCCGACCAGCGTCGGTTACGGCACCGCGTTCGGCGGATTGGCCGCTTTGCTCGGGATGCTGAACACGTGCGCGAGCGGCGTGACCGTCGTCAATATCGACAACGGATTCGGCGCGGCGCTCGCGGCGACGCTGATCAACCGCGTCGGCATCGACCGCGACGGGTGCGACTGATGGCGTCGCGCAATCCTATCACGCAAGGCCGCGCGCGGCGGGCAATCAAGATGGGCGGGCTCGCCTCGCAGGTCGGCACCAGCTACCTGTGGACCTCGATCCGCCGCCCCTTCCTTTCGCGCAGCGAGCAGGAACGCGAGCTGCTCGAAACCCATATCCGCAACGCCGAACGCATTCTCGAAAGCTCGAAGAACCTGCGCGGCGCCTTCATGAAACTTATCCAGATGCTCTCGATGCGCCAGGATTTGCTGCCCGGCGAGGCGCTCGATGTCCTGCGCGCCACGCAATCGAGCGTGCCGCCGATGAGCTACTCGATGATCGCCGAGCAGATTCGCCGCGAGATCGGCAAACGTCCCGAGCATCTGTTCCGAAGCTTCGATCAGACCGCCTTCGCCGCCGCCTCGCTCGGCCAGGTCCATCGCGCAAAGCTGAAAGACGGCCGCGATGTCGCCGTGAAGGTGCAGTATCCCGGAGTCGAGGCCACCGTTGAAGAAGACCTCAAGAACATGAAGCTCCTGCTGCGCACCCTGCAGGCGATCGGACGGGACGTGATGCGGCAGAAGGTCGATACCGCCGCCATCTACACCGAGCTGGACGAGCGCCTGCGCGAGGAGCTGGATTACGTCAACGAAGCGCGCAACATGGCCGAGTTCGGCCGCCTGTTCGCCGACGATCCCGAAGTCGAAATCCCAACCGTGATCGGCGAGCTCAGTTCGCGCCGCGTGCTTACGATGACGTTTATCGACGGCTACCCGCTCGCCGATGTGATGGGGCCCGAGGTCGATTTGGAGCTGCGCACCTGGGTCGCCAACAAATGCCACGCCATCGTGTGGCGCCAGATCATGGAGTTCGGAGTGCTGCACACCGATTTCCATCCCGGCAACTACCTCGTCAGCTACCATCCCCGGCTCGGAATTCTCGACTTCGGGTCGATTCGCCGCTTCCGCGACTCGGAGCGAAAGGCCTACACAATGGTGGCGCGGGGAATCATCGACAACGACGCGCACGCAATCGGCGCCGGGATGCAGAAGCTCGGATGGCTCGAGCGCGGACAGGACCCGGCCCCGATGGTCAAAATCGTGCGCATCCTGTTTCAACCGATGATGGTCGATCGCGATTTCGACCCCGCCGATTACGATACCGTCGGCAACGCGACCAAGGTCGGCGAGATCGCCTTCGAGCACAAGCTCTACAAATCGCCCGCGCACGGCGTCTTTCTGCTGCGCGCGCTGATCGGGCTCGAAGGCATAATCCGCCATCTGGGCGTCAAGACCAACTATCGGCGCATCTTCAAAAGATGCGTCGAGCACGCCGAGGCCGCGCAATCCTGACGATTCCCCGGTTGGCGCGGATTTCGCGCAGGTGGATGAATCGGGGAAGATCTGCGAAATGCGCCGATTGTTCCGATGACCCAACCGACGTTGAACGCCGATTCAATTCTTGAACGCCTCGAATCGCATCGCGACCATCACTTTCGCCGCACTCGCGCCCGCCGCATCACCAACCAAAAAGCCGCGCTCGATTTCATAAACCAGGTCGGCTTTTGCGCCGCCTTTACCGCCGGCCTTGGCGTGCCGTGCCTGCGCGAAGCAATCGTCGGCGCGCGAGAGCCTGAACTCCCCGAGCACATCCAGCACGACCATGCGATCGGGATGACCTGGCGGCTGAAGGACGATTTTGCCGCCTGCCGCCTTGCTTACTACGGCAAGGCGATCGCAGGCCGCCCGAGCTTCATCGCGCGCGATCTGCTCGGCGCCTTCCTGCGCCTTCGGGCCGCGCCCGGCGGATATCGCAAGCTGTACGCGGCGGGGATGCTGTCGCATTGCGCGAAGCTGGTCATGGATGCGCTCGTGAAGCGCGGCGCCGCCGAAACCCGCGCCCTCAAGCTGACTTCCGGTTATTCCCAGCCGAAGCATCGGCCCGCCTTCGACCGCGCGATGAAAGAGCTGCAGGAAAAATTCCTCGCCCTCAAAGTCGAGGAACGCTACGACCCTTTCACCTACGTCTGGGACACAATGGAGCATCGATGGGGCGACGCGATGCGCGAGGCGCGCGAGCTCACGCCGCGCGAAGCCGCCTATCGAATTGTCCGCCGTTATTTCGAGACGGCGGCCTTCTCCACCGAAAAGACGATCGCGCGCCTGCTCGCGATTCCGCCCGCGCTCGTGGAATCAGCCGCGCGCCGCCTCGAACGCGAAGGCACCATCGTCCGCGCCGTGAGAATCAACGGCTACCCCGGCCGGGCAAGCATCCTCGCCGAGTACGCCGACCGGAGTTTCTAACCAGCCACGCGCGGCGGACAGCGGAGGATGTGCTCGCGGCCGTGGTGGTTGCGCCGCATTTTGAGTAAGAGAAGATCATGAGCAGGCGCAATGTAATCCGCGTTCATCTGATTGCCGGCGGTTTTCCGCCCGGCACCGCCGCCGGCCACGACATGAACTACGCGCGGCTGCGGCTGCTTGGGTTGCTGCAGGAAAACCCGCGATCTACGCGACCGTCAGCAACGACTACGGCGATATCGCGCGATGGCTTCCCGACGCGCGGATGCTCATCACCTACGTGGCGGGGCCGTACCCGGACGATGCGCAGAATGCATTCATCCGCGGATGGATCGAAGCGGGCGGCCGATGGCTCGCGCTGCACGGCACCAGCGGCGGCAAGGCCGCCAGAGTCGGCGAGCATCGGCGCGCGATGGTCAAAGGACCGTACCATGACACGCTCGGCGGCTTCTTTTTGAATCATCCTCCGGTAAGGAAATTCCGCGTTAACGTGACCGATCCGGAAAGCCCTATCACGCGCGGCTTGCCCGCGTCGTTCGAAGTGTCAGACCAACTCTACCTGGTCGAGCTGCAGCATCCCGAGGACACCAAGGTGCTGCTCACGACCGAGCTGCCGCAGGATCCCTCACCGCCGGGCTTCGGCTTCGTGTACGACCGCGACACTTCGCTGCAAGCGGACGGCAAAACCCGCGTGCTGGGCTACACGCGCAAAATCGGCAAAGGCGCGGTGACGTATGTGGCGCTGGGCCATTGCCACAACCCCACCAACAACGTGCAACCGTTCGTGGACGCGTCCGTCGAGCCATCCGGCAAAACCCCGCTGACCTTTCGCGGCTCGTGGGAATCCCCGGAACTCAACCGCCTGATTCAGAACGCGATTGAATGGAGCACCGCCGATTAGAACAAACGGACGCGAACTTCATTGCGGGCTACACCGCCTCCAGAAAGGCTCCCGCGGGCAGGCCGAAGCGGCGCGCCAGCGCCCGAATCTGGCGCACGTTGAGCTCTCGTTTGCCTCGCAGGATCTCGGACACGACGCCCTGGCTACCGATCTCGGGCAGGTCACCTTGTGACAGGCCGTGCTGTTCCATAAGGAAAGCGAGGAGCTGCGCTCCTGTCACGTCCGGGATTGGATGATGCTCCTCGTCGTAAGCTTCGATGAGGACGCTCAGTGTATCGATGAAGCGATGGCGCGGGTCGCGGGGATTGTCGCCGACCTCGTCGACCAGCTCGTTGAGCTTCGCGACCGCCGCATCGTTTCCACAATGACAGTGGATCAATCCACAAAGGCGTTCGACGCCGCAACTCAAACGGGTCGGAAGGTATCGAAATTGTCTTGTCGTTCGCTCGGAGAGAGCCGCGTTTTGAGAACGTTAACTACTGCTTAAGGGTCAAGCTCGTTATGAACCGGAGCCACATAGTCGCCCAAGTGTGTTACGTTTGTCGAACGGGATTCCAAGGAAGCTCAGCGGCTGGTTCGAGAGAATTATCCGTGGGAGAAGATCGCGCCCTCCAAGCGCAACTATACCGCGGTGGAGTGCACCAAGGTTTTCGTTCGAGATGGATTCATCGACCGATACTCGGGCGAACGCCTCGTATTTCCCGGAACGCTTGGGCTGCTCTCCTTGCTGTTGCCTGAAGACTTCCCTTTCCACCAAAACGGAAGATGGATTCAACGCACCCCGCATTCTGGGAATTATTTCCAACCATTGACCACGTAATTCCAGTGGCGCGCGGCGGCGTCGACGCCGACGAGAATTGGGTTACAGCCTCACAGTTACGAAACTCAGCAAAGGCCAACTGGACACTTGAGGAACTCTCCTGGAAATTGGTGCCGCCGGGAAACATTGGGGAATGGGACGGCCTGACGCGATGGTTCGTAAATTTCGTCGCGCGACGCATGGACCTGCTGGCGAGCAACTATTTGCGAACGTGGTGGCGAGCCGCGACGGCCTGCTTACCGTCATAGCGATTCATAGCGGCGTGAAGGTCCGACGCGGCGGTTCGACCTCGCTGTCAACCCGGCTACGCTGGGACCGGGGCCGCCGTCGGTCGCGGATAGTTCTCAGAAACAAAGTCAACTTCGGCGTTCACCTCGACCGATATTAGTAAAGAATATCCTTTACTAATAGGGAAGCACGCGGTACTCTCGCTTCTGGATCGGCAGGAGAAGGAACCATGAGTGAAATTCCAGACGGTCGTAAGCAGGCGATATTGCCGCTTCAGTTCGCCTACAATTTTCGGGTTTACCTCGACAGGTACTTCTTCTTCTAAATTTCCAGAAACCAACCGTTCAGGCATGTGCCGCCTCCGCCACTTATCCCCAGCCACCGCCCTTGCGGCACTGCAGGGGTGAATTAGGAACGCAGGAATTTTGAAAATCCAAATTCCTCAATAAAATTAAATACTTAGCTGGCGGAGGGGGGAGGGAGTCGAACCCTCCGGCAGCCGCAATAGCTGCCAGGCCGGTTTTGAAGACCGGTGGGGCCACCGGGCCCCTTCCTCCTCCTATCGGTTCGAACCGTTCGTGCGGCTTTATGCCTCCATCCGGCCTTGAGGCCGCTCGCGTTTGGGCCTGCCCTTGTTCACACGGCTTCAGCGCGTTCGGTGGCGCGACGCCGCGGGGAATCGATCCGCGCAAAGCCGCTCCTTATTCGCCGTTGCTGGTGCGAGCAGACAAACGCCCGTGAGCTTACGATGGCCTCGAACGCGATTCCATCGCAAGCCGCCATCCTTCTCGTGCGCCGCGGAGGCGTTCCCGCGCGGCTCGACCCTCGATGCTGCCGGCTATTGAGCCATGGTCTCTGAAATGAACCTGTTCGGTGCGCCGCTCACCATCACGTAGCTTCCGGCGGCAGCCACTGTCGCCGTGCCGTCGCCGGCGTGATCCACGGTGACGACGCGAACACTTATCCGGACATCGCGTTCACGGTGGTGAGGCTGAAGATCGGCGCGATGATGCCGCTTTCCAAGGCGTACTCATGCGGGGAGATGTTGGCCTCGAGCCAGATTTTGCCGATGCGGCGGCGGGCGCGCGGTTACTCAATCCGGACAAAAAGCTGTCTCGCTTTGCGACAGTCTTATCGGGCCGCAGCCTGAAGTTCTCCACAGCGCCCTTAATCGCCAAATTCGTGCCATGCCGGGCGTGTGATTCTCGGTTACGGATTCAGAGAGATTCAGAGACAGAAAAATTCCCGCAGTCGTTGCGATTTCCCAACGCGAGGAACGCAGAACAGCTTCGCTCAGGCTGAAGCGTTTCCGTTCATTGTGTTCCTCGGATGCACCGCTCGATGGACCGGTGGCTCGAATGGCGAAATGCTACGGCTCTTGCGCTTTGGCAGGGTCCGGCGGCCAGAACTCGCGCCGCAGCGAAGCATCGTTCCGTTTTCTCAAATCCGTTTCGTTGTCCGCCGTAGCCGCGGCAAGAACTCATTCGTAGCCAAAACGCCGAAGAGCTCCCGCGGCAATCGTGGTGAGGCGAGCCGAAACGTCGGCGGACAGCGATTTCCATCGGCCGACGCTTGCCGGTTGCTTCAGAACGGCGGCCGCGTTTTCGGCGATCGCGGGGTTCAGGCCGAGTGCGACGAAGACCTCCGCGGCAAGCTCGGGTCGGGCGCACAATTCTTCCAACCTAATCCGGACATAGCGCCGTCCAAGGTTCTTCTCACACCAATCCGCCGCTTCGGAATTGACGCGTGCCCACATCGTGCATGACTCCGCAATTGGATCTCTCTCTTGACCAGGTTCGGCGCGAAACAGTGACGCGAAGTGTTTCCGGTATTGATTTTGATTCGAGGAAATTGCCATATCGCGTCCATCTCTGAGTACGTGGACGAAATAGAATCCCGGAATCAATGAGTGGATAAGCGGCAGAATGTATATCGACCGCGGGTTCTTCCATCCCCAGCGTTGGCCGGGCGGAACCGCGCGCAGGTATCGGCGCATCCTCTGATGAAACTGGCGAGTAAATCCTCGCCGCACATCCCTGGGCAAATCGCCGACCCGAAACGCGACGGTTCCAGCGCTTTCCAGAATTCGATTGATCCAGCGCTCCAACATCGGCTCGAAATCCAGAGCATCGCCCGGGCCGTTGACATTGGTGCCCATCGCGACGCCTGCCCGGATCAACAGGTCGCGGATCGCTCGCGTTCCGGAGCCTCCCGTGCCGCCGACTACGATCGGATGGCGGAGAATCGCGGCGAAGCCAAGTCTGTCAGCCACAGCCTGACCGACACGGCTGCGCAACATCATGGCTCGTCCAAAACTCAATTGCGTGTGTGCTCGTCCCGATTGATTGGTGTGCAACCTAGTCTGCGATTCGGCTATTGGCAAGATCACTCCCGGTATCTTCGCCGCTTCCGCAGTCGGCCTGCATTTTCCCTGGCTCCCGCGCATGGCTCTTGACGGAACCGTCCCGACCAATAAAGTCAACGTCGGCGAGACGGCATAGAGATTGGCGATGCCGCAGCAGCGCGAACAGACTTGGGCCCAGGGTGCTGCTTCATCCGTCGCGAACGAGAGCTGGGTCAACGACTCTGACGTTCGAAATAAGGGTGTTCGATGGACAAGACCATCCTCGTAACCGGAGGAGGCAAAGGCATAGGGCGCGCGCTGGTCGAGGGCTTCCTTCACGCGGGTGCTCGCGTCGCGACGCTGACCCGGAGCGAGCCTGCGCCATTCAGCGTGTCCGGCGCCGAGCAGGACCGCTTGGTCACGATCGTCGGAGATGTGACTTCGACCGACGACGTACGAAAGCTTATTGACATTTCCCTGCGGCGATTTGGACGGATCGATGCCCTAATCAACAACGCGGGACTGAATCGTATTGCCACATTTGCTGAGTGCGATTTCGAGGACTGGCTTAAAGTAGTCAACGTCAACCTTGTCGGAACCGCACTGTGTACACGCGAAGTTCTTCCTTTGATGGTCAAGGCTGGCTACGGACGAATAGTGAATATAGTGTCACGATCCGCGGAAGACCCGGTCTCCGGCAGGACGGCATACTCGGCCGCCAAGGCCGCCGTAATCACGTTTACCAAGGTCCTCGCCAGAGAGCTTCAAGAGCTAAAGGCGCATGACGTTCTGGTCAACGGGCTCATCCCGGGCCCTACAAACACTTCGTCTCACCCGATGAGTGGCCAGAAGCCCGAAGCCGTGTTTCCCTACTGTCGACAGTTGGTGGAATTGCCGCGAGGCGGACCGAACGGACGCTTTTTCCGAAAAGGGAAAGACTATCCCATGTACGTGAAATTCAACGACGAAGGCGAATCCACACCGCGGTCCTATTGGGGCCACCTGGCGGCCTGGTTAAGGCGATGAGTATCTTCACCCGCGAGCACCACGACACCGCGCCGCGATGGCGGAACATCGGAAAATGCCGCGGGTAGCACTTTCACATCCGGCGTGATGATTCGTAATGTGAGGGCAAGACGAGGGGCCGGAGCGGTATCATTCACCCTGCTGGTCTGATGTATCAGCATCGGATGAAAGATGAAGAATTCGCCGCGCTTTAAAACCATCTTCTTCTCACACGGGAGAGAGCCAACCTGCCGGTACCGGGTGTTGCCATATGCGGCTTTCCCCCGGTCTTCCTCGAGTCCCAAGGGCGTGGCGTCGTCAATTAGATGACTTCCGGGAATTACCGAAACGCAGTTGGATTCGCTCGCGGAAGTGATCGCAACGTGAAGGGAAAGCCCCTTCGGCGGACCATCCAGCAGATTCCTAAACGTGTCCCGGTGCCACGGGAGAGCGCGATCCGTCCCTTGATAGAAGATCTGGGTTCGCCAAAGAAGGAGATTGGAACCGAGCAGGCTCGCGACATGCTGAACTATGGGGCCAAGTCGGCAGATATCTGCTATCGGTTTCCAATCAAGATGCCGGTTCCTTCCGGTTTTGAGCACCGAGAATTGCCCGCGCCTGAAGGCGGCCAGAATCATACGCTCCAGGAAACAGGACTGGTCCAGGTCCAGCAGGGAAAAAGGCCCGGCATAGCCATTCTCCTGGAAGAGTTCGATCGACAAGCGCGTCGCGTCTGCTTCTTGCGGCATCATCGCGATTAATTCGCTGACTTCGAACAACGGTTCCCGCGTCCGGGGCTCACTCGGAAGGACCCAAAGTTCCTTGCGATCGCACCTACCGCCCCGGCCAGCCTCTTCGCTTGCTATTCAACAACTCGACTCGGTATTTGAAACCTCCGATTAACTACCCCGCAGTATAGAAGTGCCAAGGCTGTGCTTTTCCGCCACTACCCCGACTTCCTGGATAGTTGGTATCATGCTCAACTGAAGTTCGACCGTCATGAGGTCGGGAGGCTGCACCGACACGCGGTGCGATTTCTCTGAGCGTTCTTGTGAAATTGTCCGGTTATGCGCTTCCTCTTACACAGGATTATGCGCAAAGACAAGTATATTGGACAATTCGTCGAACCTTGCGTCTCCGAACGGATGCTCGGGCGCTCCGATTTTGGATGTAAGGAAGGAGACGGGACAGCACCCAGTCTCGCGCCTTAAGGAAATAACACTTTCTCGGTAATGTGCCCCATCGGATTTCATAATGGCACTCGCATTAGTGTAACCATTCGCACCAGTAGTGCGGACTTTCGACTCATGAGTGTGGACTTTTGACCCTGTGGATAGCCTTATCGCGGCGAGTGGTTATCGAGCGAGCCTCACCCAAAGCACCTCCTCCCTCTCCGGACGATGATTTTCATTTGAACCTACCGATCGGTCGAATTCCGTTCGAACCTGGCCGGCCCGGGCGTCTCTGCGGCTAGCGCCCGCTGAGTTTTGATTGCGTATCGCGGCTATCAGACCGTCGAGCAGGTAGGTTGACCACGGCAAAGCGGCAAGGCCCAGGCGTTAGACAGCCGGAGCCGTCGTCTTGCCGGCCTGCCGGGGACCGGCGAGGAGTTGGATGCGAGAGGACAGGGACTCCGCCTACCGCTTCGCAGGCGGGTCCTGGCGTGCGCTTATCGGAAGTTGAAAAGACGCAAGCGCCTTTCCACGACTTCGCTTATCGATCGGACCACCTGCGGGAGAATCTTGTAGGGAGCGATTTCGTTCGGATGGTCGTGAAGTGCGCTTTCGATGCCGCGGCGCCATGCAAGGCGCAGCTCGGTGTTGACGTGGACGATCGTCATCCCGGCCCTGATCGCCGCCTGAAAATCCGCGTCGCGGGTTCCGGAACCGCCGTGCAAGGTCATGAAAATTCCGGCCGCCGCCTTGATTTCAGCTATCCTCCGGATGTCGAGGCGCTTTTCCGCGCCGCCCTGGATCATCTCCTTGAGCATCCCGTGCATGTTGCCCACGGCGGGCGCAAGCACGTCCACTTTGGTCGCGTCCACGAACTGCCTGGCCTGTTCGGGCGTCGTTAGAACTCCGGTTCCCTCGGGAGGCTCGTCCAGAATTTCCGAAGAGGCGCCGATCCACCCGATTTCTCCTTCGACCAGGATCGCGGGATCGATGGACTTGATCGCCTCGACCGCTCTCGCGGTCTGAACGATGTTCTCTTCCATCGGCAACGCCGAGCCATCGAAGATGATCTCGTCGAACCCGGCGCGCGCCGCCTCCATCGCCTTGTCCAGCGAGTGCGTATGATCGGCGTTGAGAAAGATCGGCTGGGAATGTTCTTCCCGAATAGTCCGAACCAGCGCCGCGGCCTCGCGAACGCCGACGAACGCTCGTTCGCCCTCTGACACCCCGACCATCACCGGCACGTTCAGCGTGCGCGCCGCCGCCGCGATCGCGCTCAAGCTCGGCAGGTCCGAGAAATTGAAATGGCCTACCGCGACTTTGTCCCGCTCGGCTTCGTAGAGGATGTCTCTTAGCTTTTTCATGGATGACTGCGCGTTTCGCCTGGCGGAACCCCTCGCCGGCTTTGCGTTGCGGATCGCAAGCGCCCTGGACCTCGCGCATCACCGCGCGAGCCGATGCGCACGGGCGGCGGCCTCTCGACCATATCCCAAAGAGGACGCGTGGGGAACATCGTAAATCCGCTGCGAGCATTCCAGGCTTCGAACCCTCGTCAAAGCCCGATTCCATGGACCTCCCTCGCGCGCGCGAGAGTAGTCAACCGAGAGTGGACCTGCACCACTATCGATCAGCAGACCCGCACGCACCCGTCAGGCCCGCTCCATAACTGCCGGTCGTTCGATGCGGATTCTTTATTGACAAACACCGCAGTAAGGGTGTAGCGGTCATCGCAGTACAGAGTCTCGAATGTGGGGTAAAGAGCTCTAGTATGCGAAGTTAGTTTGACGTTTGCGCAAGTGAGATACAACGAGTCATGCCGCGCAGAAACTGCCCGCCCCGGGCGTTTCAGGGCTCTCGGTTTCCTGCCAACGCATGGTTCGATGAGAGGAGATTTGCGATGCGAAGCATCAGCGTTTTTCCGGGGAAACCAACCCTTGCCGCTTTCGTTGTACTGTCTTTGTTGTTGATCGCGCCGTATTCCGCCTCGGCGCAGGTAAAGCCCGGCGACTTCATCACCGCGGCCACCGCCTCCAAGGTCAAGGACCTTCTTTCGCCTGGTGAGTATTGGCGAGCGGAGAACGGGATGTCGATGAAGATCGTGCCGACCGAGCGGATCGACTGGCCGCCGCCTTACAAGGAAGCCACCGAGAAATATTCGTCGCAGGTGCGCCTCGCTCCGAACCGGCTCTCGATGGTCGGGTACGTGGCGGGACAGCCCTTCCCGATTATCGACGACAACGATCCGGACGCCGCCGTGAAGATCATGTGGAACATGGACTTCCGGCCGATGTGGACCGACGACTTCGATGCGCGCTACTTCGGATGCGTCGAGGTGTACGAGAAGCTCAACAACCCCTACAAGGAAATCGACTACCAGTTGATCGGCCACTATGGCGCGTACAACGAGGTGGGCCGCACCGAGGTCGAGCCTTTGCCGACCGACCCCGACTACAAGATCAGCAACATCATGTTCCGATGGCGCGCCTATCCGTGGCTGTCGCCCGCCCAACTGCGCGGCTCCGGCATCATCGGCTACCGCTACGGCGATCCGACGAGAGGCGACGACTCGTGGAGCTACAATCCCGCCGCGCGGCGCGTGCGCCGGCTCGATGATGCGATCCGCGGGGACGCCACCGGCACGCTCCAGTTCAACCAGGACGATGCCGAGGGTTACAACCCCAAGATCGAGGACTACAACTACCGGTTCCTGGGCGAGAAGACGATGCTGGGCGCGCTGCACGTGGTGCAGGATCCGGGCAACGTGTGCCCCACCGACGGCGGCGGCAGCGTATGTCCGGCCGAGTGGGAGCTGCGCCGCGTGTACGTGATCGAGACCAGGGCGAATCCCGCGCGCAATCCCAACGACCTCTATTCCCGGCACGTCGTATATATCGATGCCGAAGCGGACGTGGTGCTCTCGCACGACATGTACGATCGCGCGGGCGAGTTGATGGTGAACTTCACCAACTGGCTCACCTACCGCGACCGCCCCGTGCCGGACGCCAAGATCGCTATCTATCCGTACAAGCGCCTGTTCCAGGTCAACGGCACCAGCACCAACGTTCAGACCGGACTTTCGAGCTTCTGCGACCTGCCGACGCCGGGCGCGCCGGAGCGCGAATGCTGGTACATCAACATGGGATCGGTTACCCGCGCCGACTTTACCACCGACGCGATGGTGAAGATGTCCGCCGGCCGCTGATCGGCTAAATCGTGCCATGACAGAACGGCCGCCCGCATCCGCGGGCGGCCGTCCTATTCCGTCCGTTTCGCCGACAGGCGATTCGATTTCGCGGCCCGATGCGCCTTAGCGCGGCGCCTGCCATGGCAGCGGCATCGCCGCATTGTCCGCGTGGCAGACCTTTACCGGCGCGGTGCTGAGCGCCGCAATTATCACCATCTTCGTATCGCCGGTGTTGGCGATCTGGTGTACGACGTCTGGCGGGATTATCAACGTCGAGTTCGGGCCGAATGCGGTGGTCTTGCCCTCGATGGTCAGGGTTCCGGACCCTTCAAGGATCACGATCGCTTCTTCGCAGGCGTGGCGATGAACCGGCGTCGCGGCACCCGCCTCGATCACCTGTCCCCAGACCTCGAGGTTTTTCATTCCGTGTTCCGGGCCGGCGAAAGTGCGATGGCTCAGGCCCGGCAGGTTGAACTGCGGCAGTGACGAGTTGCTGACTACGGGCATAGTGATTTCCTCCGCGGTTTCTGGTCCGGCGCCTTGCGCCGCGTGCGTTCATCCCCGGCCGCGATGTTGCAAAAGAAAATTCAGCACCGCGTGGTTGAACGCGCCGGGCTGCTCAATATTACTCAGGTGCCCGGCGCCTTCAATGATCGTAAGTCGCGCGCCCGGTATTCGCCGCGCCATCTCGCGCGATGCGGCCGACGGCGTGAGCGTATCTTCATCGCCCACCACGATATGGGTCGGCGCCGCGATTTTTTCGAGCGCGAACCTCCGCGGATAGTTCACCGAAGCCGCGATGGTCTTCAAGTACGACTGCTTGTGCAGCGCCGACATGCTCGCGACCAGCCGCTCGAAAACTCCGGCGCGCGGATGCTTGCCAAGAAGGGTGCGCGCAACCGCGGGCGCCATCTCGCTCGGTTCCTTGCCCGCAAGCAGCGGCTCCTGCCTGAGCCGGATAAACTCCGCGCGCTGCGCGTCGGTCAGATGCCCGAACCCAGGCATCGAGTCGCACAGCGTAAGCGTGGCTACGCGCTCGGGAAACCGCTCGGCGAAGTCCAGCGCGATCACCCCGCCCATCGAAAGCCCGATCAGATGCGCGCGCGGCGCGCCAAGGTAATCGAGGGCGCGCCTCAGGTCGGCGGCAAAATCGCCGAAGTCGAGAGCACCTTCGTAATCGTCGCTGTCGCCGTAGCCGCGGGCATCCCACGCGATCGCATGAAAATGGCGCGCGAAAGCGGGAAGCTGCTCGTTCCAATTGGTGCGATTGCCTCCGATACCGTGCAGAAAAATCGCGGGCTCGCCCGCTCCGGCATGCTCCAAAGCGATGCGCGGCGGCCCGGGCACGTGGACAGTTTGAGATTCGGCCATTCGCAAGCCCCGCCTGTTGTTAGCGAACACTCTCGTCCCGGTTCAAGACGCGTATGATGAGAACGGCACTCGGGTAGCCGCCTCATGAAAAGCCGCCGCACCGGCGCCGTTGCTCAGCCTTGAAGTTCGACACACATTGCGCGAGCGTTATTACAAAACGTCCGCGCCGCCCGCGGGCGGCGCCCCTATGCCTGGAGGCCGCGATGAACGTTGAAGCACGAGAATGCGGTCCAACGCTTGCGCTGGTGCGCGCCGTTCGCGACATCCGATGGGATCAGATGCCGCCGGATGCGAAAGAAGCGGCTCGACACTGTTTGCTGGATTTTCTCGGATGTGCTGCCGCGGGCTCGCGCGAGCCGCTCGCGCGCATCCTGTTCGACGAAATCGCCGCGCGCGAAGGATCGTCGGAAGCCTCGCTGATCGGCCATCGCGCTCGATGCTCCCGCGTGACCGCCGCGTTGCTGAACGGAGCCGCGGGCCATGCGCTCGATTTTGACGATACACACATGGCGATGGGTGGCCATCCGTCCGTGCCGGTCATTCCCGCCGCGCTCGCGCTCGCGGAGACAATCGGCGCAAGCGGCCGCGCGCTGCTCGAGGCCGTCGCCGCGGGAATCGAACTCGAATGCCGGCTGGGCGCGATGGTCGGCGGCGAGCATTATGCCATCGGCTTCCATTCTACGGGCACGATCGGCACTTTCGGCGCAGCCGCCGCCTGTGCGCATCTGCTCAGGCTCGACGAAGACGGATGGCTGCGCGCGATTGGACTGGCGGGAACCCAGGCAGCCGGGCTTAAGTCGGGCTTCGGCACGATGGCGAAGCCGCTGCACGCGGGCCGCGCCGCATCGAATGGCCTGCTGAGCGCCGCGGCGGCGCATGGCGGATTCACTTCGAACCGCGCGATACTGGAAGCTGACCAGGGGTTTTTGGCCACCCACGCGGGTGCGGCTCCCTCGCGCGATGCGCTCGACGCGTTCGCCGGACGTTTCCTGATTCGCGACACGCTCTTCAAGTACCACGCCTCGTGCTATCTGACGCACGCGCCGATCAATGCGGCCGCGCAAATCCGGGCCGAAACCCATCTCGATCCCGCCGATATCGAAGATGTGGAAGTGCGGGTCGCTCGCAGCCTGCTCAGGATTTGCAACATCCAGGCACCCGCCACAGGACTGGAAGGAAAATTCAGCTTGCGGGTCACGACGGCGATGGCGCTACGGGGCGAGAATACGAGCGACCTCGCGACCTTCAGTGACGATCGCGTCAACGACCCTGCCCTGGTCGCGCTTCGCGACAAGGTGCGTGTGGTAACGGTCGAGCGCACGCCGCAGACTCGCGCGCGCATCGTCGTGACCGCCAAAGGCCGGCGCTACGAGGCAGAATCGGATTCAGGCGAACCCGCCGCCGACCTCGCATTTCAGCGCGATCGGCTGCTTGGCAAGTTTCTCGCTCTGACGGCGCCGGTGCTCGGAAAGCAAGGCGCGCAGGCGCTGGCGTCTTCGGCGCTGGCGGCGGAGGACGCGGCAAGCGTTTCGGACCTGATGCGGGCAACCCGTGCAAACTGAGAGGCGCCCGCGATCCTTCGACTCGTCTTCCTGAGAGAAAGAGGGCGCAAACCGCACAGCGTCGAATCCGCCGGTCGCATATGTCGCCGAACATGGTACCTTCAGTCTGTCGCTGAGATGCGCATCTACGCCGCCACCGTCTTCATCGCCGCATTTCTCCTCTTCCAGATCGAGCCGATCATCGCGAAGTACATCCTGCCCTGGTTCGGCGGGACCGCGGCTGTATGGACCACGTGCCTGCTTTTCTTCCAGATGCTTCTGCTGGCCGGCTACACGTACGCGCATCTGATCGGCACCAGGATTGCGCCGCGGCGTCAGGCTGCCCTGCATCTCGGTCTGGTCGCGGTGTGCATCGTCGCGATGGGTCTGATGGCCCTGCGTTGGCATTCGCCGGTGATCCCGGGCGCGGCCTGGAAGCCGCAGCGCCTGGAGTTCCCGGTGGCGCGAATCCTGATCATTCTTTCGGTCAGCATCGGACTACCGTATTTCGTGCTCTCAGCCACGGCTCCGCTGTTGCAGTCGTGGTTTGCCCGCGTCTATCCGGCGGCATCGCCGTACCGGCTTTACGCTCTTTCCAACCTGGGATCGCTGATCGCGCTGCTGACCTATCCGTTCGTGGTCGAACCGAGTCTGGCGCTAAGGGCGCAGGCCAACATATGGTCCGCCGCCTACCTCCTGTTCGCGATCGGTATCGCGCTCTGCGCGATACCGGTGATGAGCGCGGCGCGGCCGGCAGTCGAAACACGCGACGAAGCGGCCGAGACGGCAGCTCCGGGGGTGCGAGCGCTCTGGATAGTGCTGCCGGCGTGCGCCTCATTCCTGCTCTACGCCAGCACCAGCCAGATGACGCAGGACACGGCGCCGATTCCGTTTCTGTGGGTGTTGCCGCTCGCGCTCTATCTGCTTTCGTTCATCATCTGTTTTGACAGCGAGCGATGGTACCGGCGCGAGATTTTCCATCCGCTGCTCGGCGCCGCGATCTTCGCAAGCTTCTTCATCGTGATCTACGTAAGCCGAATCTCCGCCGCTTTGGGCCATCTGGTTTTAAGCCCGAACAAGGTCAGCCTGATTTTCGAGATCGGAAACGTGCTGCTGCTGATGTTCGCGGGCTGCATGGTTTGTCACGGCGAACTGGTTCGCCTCAAACCTCATCGGCGCGATCTCACCGCGTTCTATCTGATGGTTTCAGCGGGCGGCGCGCTCGGCGGCCTCCTGTCGGTCGTGGTCGCTCCGATCGTGTTTGCGGGTTTCTGGGATTTTCGGCTGGCGGTATGGACCTGCGTAGTGCTGATGACGGTGGCGCTGATGCGCGATCGCGAATCGTGGATCTATCGCTGCCGGCCGGCTTACGGAATCGCGATTCTCGCCGTCGCTCTTGCCTATCCTCTGCTTATCCGCATCGTCACGCACAAGGAGATTTACGCCGGGCTCGTGTTTGCCGTCGTCGGGGCCGCGGCGTTCACCGCCCGCGCCGAGAGCCCGCCGCGATGGCTGTCGCAGCCGGGGCGTATCGTCCTGGTGTCGATGCTCGGAGCGATCGCGATGCTCGCCGCGATCTTTGTCGAAACGACGGTCATCGCGATGCATGACACGCTCTGGATGACGCGGAATTTCTACGGAGTATTCCGGGTAGTCGAAACGGACACCCCCGACCATCGCATCCGATCCTACCGGCTGCTCAACGGCCGCGTCAGCCACGGCGCTCAGTTCTTTTCCTCCACCGACGAGCGCCTGCGCTACTATCCGGCGACCTATTATTCACCCGACAGCGGCATCGGGCTGGTCATGATGAACCATCCGCGCCGCGTGCGATCCGAGGACTCGTCGCTGCGCGTGGGAGTGATTGGTCTCGGCGCGGGAGCGATATCGGCGTGGGCGCGGCCGGGCGACTACTTCCGCTTTTATGAAATAAATCCGGAAATCATACGCGCCGATAACGACCCTGTCGGCTTCTTTACCTACCTTCGCGACTCGAGCGCGAAGATAGACCTCGTTCCCGGCGATGCGCGCCTTTCGATGGAACGCGAGATCGCTGAAGGACATCCTCAACAGTTCGATGTGCTCGTGATCGATGCGTTCAACGGCGACTCGATTCCAGTCCATCTGCTGACCCGCGAAGCGATGTACATCTACCTGGCGGAGATGAAACCGGACGGCGTGCTTGCGGTGCACATCTCGAATCTCTACCTGGATCTGCGGCCGGTGCTTGCCGGGCACAGCCGCGCGCTGGGCCTTCGCTACGGCTTCGTCCACACCGACGACAAGGATATCGTGGATTGGGGCAGTGACTGGGTGTTGCTCGCACGCAACGACAAGATCCTCGGCCTGCCGGCAGTCGCGGCGCATCTGCAATCGAGCGATCATGTGCGCCAGGTGCGCGCCTGGACCGACGACTACAGCAACCTGTTCCAGATCCTGAAGTAGTGAGAAATTCCGCCGATCGCCGGGGCCCGAGGCGAGCCGGCCGCGAACCCCGGTGATTCCGTTCCTACTGCGTGGCGCGATCCAGTGCCGGGCGCTTTTTCGTCGCAGACAGGTTGTGCGCGGTGTTGATCAGGCAGACGTGAGTGAACGCCTGCGGGAAGTTGCCGAGCTGGCGCTTCAGACCCGGATCGTACTCCTCCGCGAGCAGGCCGAGATCGTTCGAGATTGACAGCAGCCGATCGAAGATGGCGCGCGCTTCCTCCGTCCGGCCCATCGCCGCCAGATTGTCCGCGTACCAGTAAGTGCAAGCCAGAAAGGCGCCTTCCCCGCTCGGCAATCCGTCCACGTTGCCCGATCCCGAATAGCGCATCACGAAGCCGTCCACCATCAGTTCTTCCTCGATGGCCTTGATGGTGCCGAGCACGCGCGGGTCGTCTACCGGAAGAAATCCCACCAGCGGCATCATCAGGATGGAGGCGTCGAGGGTGGTCGCTCCGTAGTACTGCATGAAAGCGTTGCGCTTGGGGTCGTAGCCGTTGCGGCACACGTCGTCATGGATAAGCTGGCGCAGCGACCGCCATTGCTCGACCGGGCCATTGAGCTTGAACTTCTCAACGGCTTTGACCGCGCGATCGACCGCCACCCAGGCCATCACCTTGGAATGGGTGAAATGGCGCCGCGGCCCGCGCACTTCCCAGATTCCCTCGTCGGGCTGGTCCCAGACCGATTCGAGGTAGTCCATCAGCCGCTTCTGCAGGTTCCAGGCGTCGTGCTGCTCGGGCACGCGATGCTTTCGCGCGACGTGCATCGTATCCATCACCTCTCCATACACGTCGAGCTGGAATTGCTGATGAGCGGCGTTGCCGATTCTGACCGGATGGCTGCCGGCGTACCCGGAGAGCCACGGAATTTCACCCTCGGTGAGCTGGCGTTCGCCGGCGATGCCGTACATGATCTGCATTTCCTGGGGATGGCCGGCGACCGCGCGCAGCAGCCATTCGCGCCATGCGCGCGCTTCCTGCGTGTAGCCCGCGATCAGCAGCGCATAAAGGGTCAGGGTCGCGTCGCGCAGCCAGCAGTAGCGGTAATCCCAGTTGCGCACTCCTCCGAGCGCCTCGGGCAGCGAGGTGGTCGGCGCCGCCACCATCCCGCCCGTGGGCGCGTAGGTGAGCGCCTTTAGCGTGATCAGCGACCGCATCATCTGATCGCGCCATTCTCCCGAGCACTTGCATCGCGCCGACCAGTCGGTCCACCACTTTTCGGTCTCCGCGAGCATCGCCTTCACTTCGCCGGCGCGGGGAGTGGGCCGGTGCGACGGGTACCAGGTCAGGATGAAAGCGGCTTCGTCGTTGGCGGAGAGGCGGAACTCACCGCTGTGAGTCAGGTTGTGTCCGAGCAGCCGGACGGGAGTACGTAGCTCCATCGCATCCGGGCCCGCCACCGCGCGCAGCCCGTAGTCGGCGCGGCGCACCCAGGGAATTTCGTGGCCGTAGCCGAAGCGCAGCACGAACTCCGTTCGCATCATCACCGATCCCGCAGTGCATCGCGCGATGCGCACGAGGTCGACGCGATCCTCGCGCTTCGAGATCGGCATGAAATCGATGAGCGTGACCGATCCGTCGGCGGTTTCAAAGGTGGTTTCGAGAATCAGCGTATCGCCGCGGTAGCGGCGCGAGATTTTCTTCACGTCGCCGGCCGCCTCGATCAGCCATCGTCCATTGGTCCGCTCGCCCAGCAACGCGCTGAAGCACGCCGCCGAATCAAAGCGCGGCACGCAGAGCCAATCGATCGATCCGTTGCGTCCGACCAGCGCCCCGGTCCGCGTGTTTCCAATCAGGCCGTAATCCTCTATCGCCAGGTTCACCCAGTGTCCCTCTCCAGGTCAGGAAAAGTTGCACAGCAGACTACCACGAGCGGCGGGCAGTGCGAATTTCCGCCCCGCTGTTCAACGTATCGCCGATTGCGCTATTGGTCAGCCTATCCATCGATGAGGAGAGACCAGTATGGGCCGGCTTGACGGCAAGGTTGCGCTGATTGTCGGCGGAGGCGCCGACGGACCTCCCAACAAGGGCGAAGCGCTCGCGATCGGCAACGGCCGCGCGACCGCGATCATGTGCGCGCGCGAAGGCGCCGCCGTGATGGTCGCGGATCTGAGACTCCCGCTGGCTGAAGAAACCGCCGCCGCCATCCGCGCTGAAGGCGGCCGCGCCAAAGCTGTCGCCTGCGACGCAAGCAAGGAAGAAGACTGCCGCGGCGCGGTCGAAGCGGCGGTGCGCGAATTCGGCAAGCTTCATCTGCTGGTCAACAACGTTGGAATAGGCATCGGCGGAAGCCTTCTCAAGACCACCACCGAGCAGTTCGACCGGATGGTGGCGGTGAACCTGCGCAGCCACTTCCTCACGATGCGCTATGCGGTTGCGGAAATCGCGAAAGCCGGGGGCGGCGCGATCGTAAACGTCTCCTCGATGGCGGCGCTCCGGAGCAATCGCCTGATTCCCTACGAAGCGACCAAGGCGGCGCTGCTCGGGCTGTCGCGTTCCGCCGCCGCATCGCACGCCCGCGATAATATTCGCGTCAACACCATCCTGCCCGGACTGATCAACTCGACGATGGTGCGGCGCGAGATCGGCGATCGCGAGGCCGCCGTCGCCCCGCGCATCCCGATGCGGCGGCAGGGAACGCCGTGGGAAATCGCCAAGGCGATCGTCTTCCTGCTCTCCGACGACGCATCCTACATAACCGGCACGGAACTGATCGTGGACGGCGGCCTCTCGATGGGCTGACACGCGCGAACGGCTTGGAAAACTCGATTGAGTGAGGCAACGATGCCCAGGATGAGATTCGGCTATCAACTCGACTTCCGAAATCCGCCCGGTTCCGGCCGCAGCTTTCCGGATCTTTATCGCGATCTGCTCGGGCAGGCGGAACTGGCGGAGTCGCTCGGATTCGACTCGATCTGGCTTACTGAGCATCATTTCACCGACGACGGCTACCTGCCCGCGATGCTGCCGGCGGCCGCGGCGATTGCGGCGCGCACCAGCCGGGTCGCGATCGGCACTTTTGTCCTCCTCGCCCCGTTTCAGCATCCCCTCAAGCTCGCCGAGGATGCCGCTGTCGTCGATGTGATCTCGAACGGGCGGCTGCGGCTCGGACTTGGCCAGGGTTATCGGCAGGAAGAATTCGACGGCTTCGGCGTTGCGCGTTCCGAGCGGCTCGGCCGCACGCTCGAGACGATCGAGATTCTCAAGCGCGCATGGACCGGCGAGCGCTTCAGCTTTGAAGGAAAATACTTCCGATTCAAAGATGTGCGCGTGCTGCCGACCCCCGCAAGCCGCCCCTATCCGGAATTGTTGTGGGGCGCGGGCGCTCCCAAGGCAATCCAGCGCGCGGCCAGGATGGGGCTCTCGTTCGCGTGCGTGGCGGGACGCCGCGAAGTCGGGATATACACGGATGCGCTCAAGGCGGCAGGACGCGATCCTGCTTCGTTCAGCGTGGTCAACAGCCGCGTCGTCTATATCGCTTCGAGCGAAGAGGAGGCATGGCGCGAGGTGGGCGATGCGCTCATGTATCAGGCCGAGCACTACGGCAGATGGCTCAGCGCCGCCGCCGGCACTACTGACATGAGCAAGGTGCTGATCCGTCCCGACCCGGACCGCCTGAAGCACACCAGCATCCTCGGCCCGCCCGACAAAGTCCGCGCGCGGATCGCGGAAGTAATCGAGTCGGCGCCGATCACCGATCTGATCACGGTCACGCAACTGCCCGGACTCGATCCCTCGAAGGCACGCCGCTCGCTGGAACGCTTCGGCCGCGAAGTTCTGCCTGCGTTCAGATAGGTTCATGGCGCGGATGCGTTCGGCCATAGGTTTTCATCGGCGCGGAAGCTAGTCTTAACCTCCATCCGACGGCGGGGAGCTAACGACGATGAAACTGTTCACATTCGCCACCAGTCCCTACGCGCGAAAGGCCCGAATGGCGCTCGACTTCAAAGGCATCCCGTATGATCCCATCGAGCGATGCTATTCGCTCGACCGCAAGCATGACCTGCTCAGCGCGAGTCCCCGCGCCGAGGTGCCGGCGCTGGTCCTGGACGACGGCCGCACCATCGCCGACTCGACGATCATCTGCGAATACCTCGAGGATGCGTTTCCCGATCCTCCCCTGCGTCCCGCCGATCCATACGAACGGGCCAGGATGCGGCAAATCGAAGACCTGTGCGATCGCGCGTTCGATGCCGTCAGTTACGGCTACTGGATCGCCGCGGCGCGCAAGGATGTTCCCGAAGCGGGGGCGATGACCGCGGCCGCGCGCGCGGAATTCACCCTGCTGCTCGAAAAACTGGATCGTCAACTGGACGGCCGCGATTTCTTCTGCGGCTCGGTCAGCATCGCCGACCTTGCCGCGATTTGTTACGTGCCCGCGGCGGGGGCGATGGGCATTGATATTGCCCTGATGCCGCAGCTCAAGGCGTGGGCGGCGCGGATGAACAAGATCGCGGCAGTCCGCGAGGACCGCAAACGCCTGGTCGCGGCACTCTCCAAAGTTCATGATATTACCAGCGAGCTGGAAGGACCCGACGGCAAAGTTCACTGGCGCGACAGCCGCCTGGAATGGCCGGTTCGCCGCGGATTTATCGATTTCGTCGCGCGCGAATTTCGCGGCGGCAAGATGATGTTTCCGCCCGAGGGAGTTTGAGCGAGAGGAGGTCTATGGCGATGCCGGTAGCTTATATTCCGCGTACCCGCGAGCTCTACGCCGATTACAACAACCCGTATCGATGGGTCACCAACGACTCGGCGCCCTGGACTCCCCTTCGCAAGCCAATCGCCGAATGCAAGGTTGCGCTGATCAGCTCCGGCGGCATCATGTATCGCGATCAGCCGCGGTTCCATCGCGAAGACGCTTCCTACCGGCGCATCCCCAAAGACGCAACGCGCGCCGATCTCAACATCTGGCATTTCGGCTATCCGACCCGCGACGCGCAACAGGATCCCAATTGTGTGTTTCCCTGGGAACGCCTCAAGGAACTGGAACGCGAAAAAGTGATCGGCGCGCTGTCCGACCCCTGCTTCAGTTTCATGGGAGGCATCTACTCGGCGCGCAAGGTCCGCGATGAGCTGGCGCCGCAAATCGCCGATGACCTCAAGCGCGCGCACGTTGACGCCTTTTACCTGGTGCCTGCCTGACCCGTATGCCATCAGTCCGTTGGACTGATCGCGCGAGTAGTCGAAGAAGCCGGTATTCCGACGTTGTGCATGACTTCGGCGCTGGACATTACACAGGCAGTCAAGCCGCCGCGGGCCGTGTTCCTGAATTTCCCGCTCGGCCATCAGACCGGCAAACCGAACCAGCCGGATTTGCAAAGGCAAATCGTCAAGGATGCGATGCGCGCATTCGAGACCATCGCCCGGCCCGGCACGATCGTCGAGCTGCCCTATGTCTGGGATCCCAACGATCGCACCTGGGAAACCCGCGACTACACGAAGGGATGGATGCCCGAGCGGCCGTCGAAGGAAGAGGCGGACCGGGAGGAAGCCGAACGCCGCGCACGCTACGCGAAATAAAGCGCAGCGATACAGGACGGAGGAAGAGCGAACCATGAATGGTGTGGCCGCGATCGCCGGTCTCGCATTGTTCGAATACATGATCCTGGGCGCGATGGTCGGCCGCGCGCGCGCCAGGTACCACGTCGAAGCGCCGGCGACGACCGGAGACCCCGCCTTCGAGCGCTACTTTCGCGTGCATCAGAACTCGATGGAGGCGCTGGTCGTCTTCATCCCGGCGTTGTTCCTGTTCGCGAGGTATGTGAGCGTCTCGATAGCGATCGCGCTCGGATTGCTGTTCCTGGCCGGCCGCATCATATACGCGGCGGGCTATATCAACGCGCCGCAGAAGCGCGCGCCCGGCGCGATCATCACTTTCACAATCAACGGCATCCTGGTGCTTGGCGCGGTCATCGGCCCGATAGTTCATCATATGCGCGCCCACTGACGTCGCGGCGATTTTTCCGGCACTTACGATGCGTCGGAATTTGTCGCTTGGCAGATTTGCGCTGAACTATTAGAGTCAGGTTCTCGGAATTTCTGCTCTGTCATTACTATCCATTCCTGACGCAAGGAGAATTTCCATGGCGGAAGAACGCAAAGGCGCCGTTACGATGAGGGGCAACCCGATGACCCTGGTCGGCCCCGAAATCAAGCCCGGACAAAAGGCTCCCGATTTTACGCTGGTCGGCAAAGGCCTTCAGCCGGCTACGCTGGAACAATTCAAAGGCAAGGTCAAAATCATCACCACCGTTCCCTCGCTCGACACGCCGGTGTGCGACGCGGAGACGCGCCGCTTCAACCAGGAAGCCGCGAAACTTCCCGGCGACGTGCAGATTCTCAGCATCTCGATGGACTTGCCGTTCGCGCAGGCGCGATGGTGCGGCGCGGCGGGAGTCGATAAGGTCACGCCGCTCAGCGACTATCGCGCCGCCGAGTTTGGCCAGAAATACGGCGTGCTGATCAAGGAGCTGCATCTGCTCGCGCGCACCGTGTTCGTGGTCGACAAGAACGACAAGGTCACCTACGCGGAATACGTGAAGGAAGTCGCCGAGCATCCCAACTACGAAGCGGCGCTCGAAGCGGCGCGCAAGGCGGCCGGCGCCTGAGCCGAACATCAACCATCGCGGGAGATGCTACGCCGCATCTCCCGCGTTTACACCTCATCCTTTTGGAGCATCATCTTGCAGGGGAACAATTCGCCTGAGTCACCCGCGCATGTGCTGTCGTTTGCGGCCGGCCTCAAGCGCGGCCTCTACGAAGCCATCTTTCGCCGCCGCGACATCCGCGAATTTCTGCCCGACCCTGTTCCCAACGACGTGCTGGCGCGGGTGCTGATCGCGGCCCATCATGCGGCCAGCGTCGGCTTTACCCAGCCGTGGGACTTCGTGATTATTCGCGACCTCGAACGCCGCCGCCGCGTGCACGCGGTCTTCGACGAAGAGCGCATCAAGAATGCCGACCAGTTCGCCGGCGACCGCCGATCGAAGTTCCTGTCGCTGAAGCTCGAAGGCATCCTCGACTCGCCCCTCAATGTGCTGGTGACCTGCACTCCCGGCCGTTTTGGTCCCGCGGTGCTGGGCAAGGTGAGCATCCGCGAAGTCGAGATTTACTCGGCATGTCTCGCGGTCGAGAATCTGTGGCTGGCGGCGCGCGCGGAAGGCCTGGGGGTCGGATGGGTCAGCATCCTGCGCAACGATGCGCTCGCGGAGATCTTTTCGATCCCGAGCGGCACGATTCCGCTCGCGTATCTCTGCGTCGGCTACGTGCGGGATTTCCCGGATCGCCCGGTTCTGGCTACCAAAGGATGGGCGCGCAGGTTGCCGCCCCGATCGGTCCTGCACTTCGATTCGTGGCAGGGCGCCGACGCCATCGGAACCGACCTCGCCGCCGCAATCGACGATCCCGCCATCTGGCGCGAGATCTTTCCCGGCGAAGATCCCGGAGAACGCTGAAACCCACTTTGGCCCGCTCGACTCCTTGGCGATGGGAGATTCAAGGCCGCACCCTGCTGGTGCGCTTCGATGCGCCGTTTCGGACGCTCGGATGGGCTCCCCTGGGGGGAGGTTCGGCACGCGCGACCGTACTCGCCAATCATCAGGTGCCGGACGGAGATCGTTCGCCCACCGATCGGCCCGCCGCATATCTGCGCCGCATCCTTCGCGATCTTGCGATCGATCCGCGCGATGCGGTGGCGATGATGACGGGCGCGAAGATTCGCCGTGCCGCTTACGCTTCAGCGCGCCGCGGCACGCTGATGGCCGGATGCTGGTGTACGGCGGGATGCACCAATGCGCTGCGAGTGGGCGATCGCGCGACCTTCGCCGAACGCCGTCCTGGCACGATTAATCTGATCGTCGCGATCAACGAGCCGCTCGAACAGAGCGCGATGGTCGAGGCGGTACAGATCGCTACCGAGGCGCGCGTGTTGGCCGTGCAAAACGCCGGAATCGTGAGCACTCGCTCCGGCGAACTCGCGACCGGCACCGGCACCGATTGCATCGTGGTCGCCGCTCCGCTCACCCCCCGCGCGCATCGCTACTGCGGCAAACACACCCTGGCTGGAGAACTGATCGGACGCGCCGCGCTGGCGGCCTGCGCCCGCGCGCTGGCTCGCCGCGGCAAGGAGCAGGAGTGACGCCAAGCGGATGCTCTTTCGCGAGCAACGGCCTGAAGGTGCGGGGCGAGCGGCCTCTTGAATGCCCGGCGATGCGCTAGTTCGATTGCATGGCGATGACCCACGCGCTGCATCTATCGACTGCGCTGATCGCGGCGGCGATTTTGCTTGACTGTTCTCTGGGCGACCCCGCCTGGCTTCCTCATCCGGTCCGGATAATCGGCGCGGCAATCTCCCGCGGCGAAACCGTTCTTCACACCGGAGACCCGCGGCGCGACCTTGGACGCGGCGCTATCCTGACCGTAGCCATAGTCGCGCTGTCCGCGACGGCGGCGTGGGCGTTAGTTGCGCTATGCGACCGGCTTCATCCGGCGGTTGGCGCACTTGCCGCGATTGCGATTGCCTGGACAACGCTGGCGCTTCGGAGCCTCGATCGCGCGGCGGCGGAAGTTCAGGACGCCCTGCTACGTCGCGATGACGGCGCGGCGCGCCGCGCGATGCCCGCGCTGGTTGGACGCGATCCCTCCTGTCTCGACCGCGAGGGGATGGTACGGGCGGCGGTTGAGTCGGTCGCGGAGAATTCCAGCGACGGCGTCGTCGCGCCTCTGCTGTTTCTTTTCATCGCGGGCCCGGCGGGTGCTATCGCTTACAAGGCGGTCAACACGCTGGACTCGATGATCGGTCATCGCGACGCGCGCTACGCGTACTTCGGCAAGGCTGCGGCGCGGCTCGATGACGCCGCAAACTGGATTCCCGCGCGCCTAACCGCGGTTTGCATCGCGGCCGCATCGGAACTGTGGCTCGGGCGCGGGCGCCAAGCGCTTGCCATATGCGGTCGCGACGCGCGCAAACATGAAAGTCCGAACGCCGGCTATCCGGAGGCGGCGATGGCCGGCGGCCTGGGGATGCGCCTCGGCGGTCCGGCCATCTATGAGGGCGAGAAGATCGAACACGCGACGCTTGGAGACTCTGAATGCCCGGTTACGATCGATGACATCGCGAGTGCGCGGATGATTTTCAAAATCGCGGCGGCGATCGCGTTTGCGTCGTTTGCCGCCTTCAGGATGATCCTTACATGACTCGTCCCGTGCCCATCGACCGCGTCCACGGGGGCGCGGCGCCGCCCGGCGCGATCGACTTCAGCGCAAGCATCAATCCTCTCGGGCCTCCGCCTGGCGCAATCGAGGCGTACCATTCCGCGGTCGCGCGAATAACGTCATATCCGCCGCCGAAGAGCGCCGCACTGGAGCATCGGATGGCGAGCTGGCTCGGGGTCGATCCCGAGAGCGTGCTGGCGGGGAACGGAACGACGCAGCTCATTTATCTCCTGGCGCGCGTGCTCGAGCCCGCGCGCCCCTTCGTCGCCATCCCAACCTTCAGCGAAATCGCAAATGCGCTGGCGGGCGAAGGCTCGCCGCCCGAGCCGATTCAACTGGATCGCGACCGCGAATATCGCCTCGATATGGACCAGATCGATCGCGCGCTCGCGGACCACGCGGGAGCAATCTTCATCGGCCGTCCGAACAGCCCGACGGGGACGATGCTCTCGATGGGCGAGGTGGAGGAGATTGCCGCGCGATGCGCCGCGCGGGGATGCTGGCTCGTGCTGGATGAGGCGTTCGTCGATTTCGCGGATCCTCCGGAGTCGGCGGTCGGGATGACCGCTCGCAACGGGCGCCTGATCGTGCTTCGCTCGTTGACCAAGTCTTTCGCGATTCCCGGGCTGCGGCTGGGATGCGTGGTCGCGGATCCTGAAGTCGCCGCGGCGATGCGCGATGCGATCGAACCCTGGTCGGTGAGTGTCGTTGCCGAGAGTGTCGGGCTCGCCTGCCTTGAATCGGCGGACGATTATCTGCGGCGTACCCGCAAGTTTGTGGGGCGCGAGCGAGAACACCTGGTTCGGTCTCTCAGCGCAATCGCGGGCGTGCGCGTGTTTGGGTCGGCGGCGAATTTTCTGATGATCGCGATTGCGGATGAGTCCTCGCCGGGACAATTCGGCGAGAATCTGATCCGGCGCGGCATCGCGGTGCGCGACTTGCGCGCGATGCCCGGTTGCTCGGCGGGCCTCTACCGGGTTGGCATCCGCAGCCGCGCCGACAACCAGCGCCTGATCGAAGCCGTCGCGAAATGGAAGGAGTAGCGATCTGGAGGGCTGCGCACCAAAGATCTTCTTCTGGTGCGCGATTGCCTTTATGATTCTCTGAACTCGAGCGATGAACCTTCTCGATGAAACCCTGCGAGCCATCCGTCCGCTCGATTCGGAAGCCGAGCGGGCGGCGGCCGCGCATCTGGATTCTCTGACCAAGCCTCCCGGTAGCCTCGGCTATCTCGAAAAAGCTGTGCGACGCTACGCGGCAATCCGGGGCGACAAGGACGCTCGGATGAATCGCGGCGCGATCGCCGTGTTTGTAGCCGACCATGGGGTTGCCGACGAAGGCGTGAGCGCCTTTCCGCAGGCGGTCACGGTCGAGATGCTGCGCAATATCGCGGCGGGCGGCGCCGCTATCAGCGTGCTCGCGCGCCGCTTCGGCTATGACCTTCGCGTGATCGATGTGGGAGTCAAAAGCGACACCAGTGCGGCGCCTTTCGCGGCAGTAACCTATCGCCGCGTCGGCTCCGCAACCGCGAATTTCACACGCGGGCCCGCGATGAGTTCGGAGCAGGCCTTGCGCGCGATTGAAGCGGGAATCGAGATCGCCCGGGAACTTGCGCACGACGGGGCAACCCTTATCGGAATCGGCGAGATGGGGATTGCCAACAGCACTTCCGCCGCCGCGATCCTGAGCGCCACAACCGGATTGGCGCCCGCCGAGCTGGCTGGGCGCGGAACCGGTCTTGATGACGCCGGAGTACGCCGCAAGGTCGGTGTCATCGAGCGCGCGCTCGATTTGCATCGCTCCGCGCTCGTTGATGGCAGGTCGATCCTTGCCGCGATCGGTGGATTCGAAATCGCGGCGATGGCTGGGGTATGCGTGGCTGGCGCGGCGCTGCGTGTTCCGGTGGTCGTCGACGGGTTCATCGCGACTGCCGCCGCATCCGCCGCCGAGCGTATCTCTCCGGGCCTGTTCGAGTACCTGTTCTTCAGCCATCGATCGGCGGAAGGCGGCCATGCCCCGGCGCTGGAGCGGATGGGAGTGCGGCCCATCCTTGACCTTGATATGCGCCTTGGCGAGGGGACCGGCGCCGCGCTCGCGATGAATACGCTCGAGGCGGCGCTCGAGTTGTTTCATTCGATGGCGACCTTCGCGTCCGCCGGCGTGTCAGGCAAGGTGCGATGAGCGATCAGAGCTGGCAAGCCAACATCGCTCGCAGCCGCGAGAACGGAAGGTGGGACGTGGCCGCTCAGCTACGCCTCGCCGCGAGCTTTCTGACCATCATTCCGCTCGGTTCGCTTCAGGCCGACAATGCCGTCGTTGCGGCGTCGTTTCGATGGTTTCCGCTGGTGGGCTTCCTTCTTGGCGCGGCTCTGGCGATCGAGGATCGGATCTTGCTGCTTGTTTTTCCGCCGATCTTGAGCGCGGCGATTGTAATTTTGTCTCTCACGGCCGTGACCGGAGCCGTACATCTCGATGCGCTTGCAGACACGGCGGATGCGCTCGGTGCCGGTCGCGATCGCTCCCGCGCGCTTGCCATCCTGCGCGACAGCAGAATCGGCAGTTTCGGAGCGGCCGCGATCGTTTTGTCGCTGGGCCTCAAGATTATCGCGTTGGGCGCCGTTCCCGCGTCCCACCGCTTTGTGGCCCTGTTCACCGCGGCGGGTCTCGCGCGATGGGCGATGGTAGCGGTGGCGGGAGGCCTTGAATATCTGCGCGGCCAAGGCGGCGCCGGAGCGAGCCTTCTGCAGCGCGACGCCCGGAGCATCGTCGTCGCAAGCATCACCGCCGCGGTTGCGGTTGCCGCCACGATGTCGCCGCGAGCGATCGAATCGGCGCTCGTCGCAATCCTTGCCACTGCGGGCGCCCGATGGTTTTACAGGCGATGGCTCGGCGGCGTGACCGGCGATCTGATCGGCGCCTGCGGCGAAATTGTTGAGATAGCGGTGTTGGCCACCTTCGCGGCATCGTGAAATGCCCGCGCGGAGAGAACGATTCGCTTCTCAAGTGACCGTCACATGCGCAACCTCGAAGCCAAATTTCGCCTGGCCAGCCTCGCCGACGCGCGCCGGCGCGCTCTCGCAATCGGCTACACGTATCGCGACACGCTGCGCCAGCGAGACACTTTTTTCCGCGTCGCGCGCGGCAAGCTCAAGCTTCGCGAGGAAGGCGGCAAAGGATCGCTGATTCACTATGGCCGCATCGCGACCAGCTCGCTGCAGCTCAGCAATTACGAAATCGTGCCCGTTGCCGATCCGGAGAATACGCGCGCGATTCTGGCTGCCGCCCTCGGCGTGGTGGCTGTAGTCCGCAAGGAGCGCGTCCTGCTGACGCGCGCAAACGTGCGACTTCATCTGGACCGCGTCGAGGGGCTCGGCGAGTTCGGCGAGTTGGAGGCGGTTGTCGCGGAAGGAGACGACCCCGAAGACAGCAGGGCCTCCATCGATGAAACCCTGACGGCCCTTGGGATCTCTGCCGATGAATTGATCGACGTCTCTTACTTCGAGCTGGCCGCTCACGCATCGCCGCGGGAATGATCGTCGAAGACCGCGAAGCGGGATCAGGCCGGCGCTTCGACCGGCAGCATCGGATCGCGCGGCTTTGGCAGGTTGTCGTACAGGTCGGCGACCAGGTCCGACCTGACCTTTTGACAGCCGGGATCGTTCCACAGGTTGCGCCACTGGAGCGGATCTTCGGCGAGGTTGTAGAGTTCGCCCTCGGTACCGTCGTAGGTAATGTCGGGCGTGGGGGCGTTTCCGCGCAATAGCGGCGGAATTTGCGCCATATCAAAGCCGATATCGCGGGTCGATTTTTCGTACACCGTGCACAACCATCCGTCGCGATAAATCGACCGCATATGCATCCCGATCTGCCGGAACTGGCTGTCCCATTCCGTGATCACACGCTCGCGCCGATCCACGCGGTTGACGGGCAACGGCTTGCCCTGCGCCCACTCGGGAATTGGAACGCCTGCTATCCGGCAGAACGTCGGAGCGAGATCGAGATGTCCAACAGGGTCGGTTATTTCGGCGGGAGAGATCGCCGCAACCGGCGCGGGACGCCAGATGAGCGGCACCCGCATCAGCGCATCGACATGATACGGCCCCTTGTAGAGCAGCCCGAAGTCGCCCTGAAGCTCGCCGTGATCGGTCGTGAAGAACACGTCGGTGCGGTCCGCCCATTTGCGGCTTGCGATTCGCGCCAGCACTCGTCCGACGGCCTCGTCGATAAGCTCATTTTCGACATGGATCAGAGCGTTGATTTCGCGAATTTGATCCGTGGTCATCTTGCACGGCACGAAAGTTCCCGGCCCGCCCTCGTCGTTGCCGAAGCGGCCCTGATACCACTCGAGCCAATGGCGGGGCTTTTGCGCGAGAATCTTTTCGATGCGCTCGCGTGAGCCGGGGTAACCGGGGGGCAAATCCAAATCGCGCCACTTGATGCGCCGCGCCTCGCTTGCCGGAGGATCCCACGGATGATGCGGATCCGGAAAGCTCATCCACACAAACCAATCCGCATCTTCATCCAGCGAATCCAGGTAGGCGATAGTGCGGTCCGCAACCCAGTCGGTATGGTAATGCTCGCGGGGGATTGGATTGTAAGCGACTTCGGGCGCGCCCGTGTCGCCTCCGGGGCTCGCGCTCAGCACGCGCGCGAAGCCGCCGACTTCGGCCGGAAAATTGTTCTGCAGCCACAGCGAGTAATGCCATCCGCCGATCGGCGCGTGCATCGCCAGTTCCATCCGCTCGAACCCGCGGTAGGGACCGGTCGAACCTTCGCGCGCCATGCGGTTTTCGAACCATCGCCCCTGGAAATCGAACGCCGGCTCGAAGTGCGCCTTGCCGATAAGCGCGGTGCGATACCCGCCCTTTTCATGCAGCCATCCCGCGATGCTGGGAGCGTCCGGGGGAAGGGCGATGCCGTTGGCGAAGACGCCGTGAGTGCGCACGTATTGCCCCGTCACCATCGTCGATCGCGCAGGCATGCACACGGTGTTCTGGTTGTGCGCGCGGCGGTAGTTGAGGCCTTCGGCGGCGAGGCGGTCGGCGACCGGAGTTCGCGCGATCCTTCCGCCGTTGCATCCCAGCGCATCGTAGCGTTGTTGGTCGGTGGTGACGAAAAGGATATTCCGGCCCATTGCTAAAGATCTCCGTTCACTTTCGGTCGGCCAACAGCGAGCGAATCATGCGCTCGACGACCACACCGGCCCGCTTGACTGAAAGTCCACGCCGGCGGCGCAGAAAATCCCACATCTCCCAGCTTGCCGCGCCATCCAGCGCCGCCGACAGTTCGGCGGCCTCGTCCGGAGAAAGCGCCGCCAGCTCCCGGCTGAATGCCGCCTGCATGTGATCGCGAGCCATCTCGTACGCGATCCGCAGCCGCCGCGCGATCTCGCCCGACGACTCCTCCATCCGGATGCCCGCGCGGCGGACCGGGGTTACGTACTCGAACAGCCTCGCGCGCTGGCGCACGAACGCCGCGACGCGCTGGTCGAATGCCAGCGTCCGATCGATCGGGTTGATCAGCGGCCCGATGCGCTCGAACTGGAGGTCGGCCGCGCTCGCGTAGATCGCTTCCAAATCGTCGAAATGATGAAAGACCAGGCGAAGCGAAACTCCCGCCCGCCTGGCTATTTCCATCGCGGTCGGTTTCGCGACGCCTTCGTTCAGCAGGTCGAGCACCGCCTCGGCGAGCGCGCGGCGCGCGCGATAGCTCCGGGCGGCGCGTCCGTCCTTTGGAACTGCGCCGGAATTGCTCACATTTCGTGATATTATTTCAGTGATAATGCAAATACAAGACCGGCGGCCGCCCCCGGCTTCATCCGGGACGCGCGGGCGAGGTCTCGTTTATCGCTCGGCGCCCGCGATCTCGAGCAGATTCATCGTGATTCGCAGCGTCAAACCCCAGATCGTCTGGCCGCCGTAGAGGATCGCCGGGAACTTCGAACCATTCGAGCCCCACTGGTATTCGCCGCGATAGCGGCGATCGGCGAGCGCGCTGATTGGCACCTCGAAAATTTCCGCGACCTCGTCGAAGCATGGAATCAAATCGGAGGCGGCGGGAATTACGCCCGCGAACGGCGCGACTGTGATTCCGCTGGTAAGCGTGCTCATCTCCGGAAACGCGCCGAGCACGTCCACGGTTTCCGGATCGATTCCGACCTCCTCCCGCGCCTCGCGCAGTGCCGTATCGAGCAGGGTCGTATCGCCCGGATCGACGCGCCCGCCGGGAAAGGCAACCTGCCCGCGATGGCTCGATACGTGATCGGCGCGGCGGATGTAAACCACATGCAGCTCGCCGCTCCGCTCCAGGATTGGAACCAGCACGGCCGCGCCTCTGGAATTGTTGGCAAGCTTTTCCCGGGGAACGGGCGTTTGCTTCGAGAGCGTCCGGCGCAGCCGCTCAATATAATGGCCGTTGGCGACGGGTTTTCCGGATAGTCTGGGCTGTGCCATAGCTTCAAATCATCATGGTGCGGGTGCCGCGCGCAAGCGGGATTGGATCGCGGCGTGGCTGCGCGTAAGCTCGTGTCCCGGCCGCGCGGGCAAGTCCCCCGCCGCGGTTGAATCGTCGATGCGCTACCTGATCGGAAGATATCATGAAATCGCGCTGAAAGGGCGCAACCAGTGGCGCTTCATCGAGCAGCTCCGCCATAACCTCCGGGCGATGTTCGGCGATGTGAAGCTCGGCCGTATGCGCGGCGAGGGCCCGCGCATCATCGTCGAGCTTCCCGACGAGATCGATGACGCCACGGCGGCGGAACGCGCATCAGCGGTCTTCGGGTTTGCCAATTTCTCGCTGAGCCATCGCGTTGCGCTGGACCTCGAGGCGATCAAGGCGGAGGCAATCGCCGAGGCTCGAAAGTACCCGGCGCGCACTTTTCGCGTCAGTACCCGGCGCGGCGACAAGCGGTTCGCGATGACCTCGATGGACGTCGATCGCGAGGTCGGCGCGGCGATTGTCGAGGCCCTGGGACTGAAGGTCGACCTCCACAACCCCGAACTCACGGTTTCGATCGAAATACTGTCGGACGCGGCGTTCGTCTCGGCCGGCAAGCTCCCGGGTCCGGGCGGGCTTCCGGTGGGAATTTCGGGCCGGGCGCTGGCGCTGATTTCGGGCGGCATCGATTCTCCGGTCGCGGGGTACCGGATGATGCGGCGCGGGCTGGCGCTCGACTTTGTGCATTTTCACGCCTATCCCCTGGTATCTGCCGCCAGCCGCGAGAAGGCCTGCGACCTGGTGGCGCATCTCACCCGCTACCAGGCGCATTCGACGCTGGCGCTGGTGCCGTTCGGCGCGCTTCAACGCGAAATCGTTGCGAATTCCGACCGGCCGCTGCGCGTGGTGCTGTACCGGCGCTTCATGCTGCGGATCGCATCGGCGCTCGCATCGCGCTTTCGCTCGCGCGCCCTGGTCACGGGCGAAAGCCTTGGCCAGGTCGCGTCGCAGACCCTCGACAATATGGCCGTGATCGAAAACGCTGCCGCCCTGCCGGTCTTGCGCCCGCTTGTCGGAATGGACAAGAACGAAATTGTGGAGCAGGCGCGCGCGCTCGGCACTTTCGAGATCTCGATCCTGCCCGACCAGGATTGCTGCACTCTGTTTGTCCCCGAGCATCCCGAGACCCACGCACGCCTCGCCGAAGTCGAAGCGCTCGAGTCGCGTTTCGAGATCGAGCGGATGGTGGCGGAGGCGGTGCGCGCCACCGAAGTGAAGCGATTCGAATTTCCGCCGCGCGGCGAGGCGGTCAGCCGGGCGGGAGAATACCGCGATGGATAAGCCGCTCAAGGTCGCTGAAATCGATCACGTGGTCCTCCGATGCCGCGACATCGAACGCGCGCTTGCCTTCTATGTGCGGATTCTCGGGATGACCGAGGAGCGCCGCATCGAGCAGTTGGGCCTCATCCAACTGCGCGCCGGCCGAAGTATGGTCGATCTGATTGCGGCGCGGACTCCGCGCTCGGAAGATGCGCTCAATGTCGATCACGTATGCCTGGGCATCGAGACCGGCGATCTGAATTCGGTTGCGGCGCAGCTTCGGGCCGAAGGCGTAGAGGTGATGGGCGATCCGGTCGATCGCTACGGAGCGCGCGGCGTGGGCAAGTCGATTTACGTGCGCGATCCGGAAGGAAACGTCATCGAATTGAAGCAGATGCCGTCAGTGTCCTGATTGCGCGCGGCCTTCTGAATCCCGCCCGCGGAACTTGTTTTTGAGCGACGAGACATTAGAATCCTATCGTTTGGCGACCCGTGGGAGGGGATTTTAAAAACATGATCAAACCTGCGTTTCTTGCAAAGCGCCGACTCGTTGGTCTTGCCGCCATTTGCGCCGCGCTGGCGGCGGGATGCATGGGCAAGACGCCGCAGCATACCGCCCAGTCGTATCTTGATGATCTGAAGCTCTACAATTATCCGGGGGCCTATCAACTCCTGTCCCATCAGGATCAGGTAGATAGGACCATGGATCAGTTTCTGACCGAAATACCGCTCGCCCCGGATGTCAGCCGCGACTGGTTCAAGACCATCCTGCACGCGGTCGACTACCAGGTCGGGGACGCGAAGATCGAAGGCGACAAGGCCAACGTGACGATAAAGATTACGCGGCCCGATCTGGCCCTTTGGGAGCGCACTATCGACGCGAACCTCGGTCCCAACGATGCGGCCAATTCGGTGGCTCAGAAGGACATCAACGAGAAGACCTATCCGAAGCTCGAATACGACGACAATATCGCGTTGATAAAACAGGGTGACGATTGGCGAATTTTCGTGGATTTTCCCGCCAAGGAAAACGTCGCCAAGATGCGCAAGGACGCGATCGAGGCCTTCCACAAGTACGACTACGACAAGGCGATTTCGACCTATCAGAACGCGATCGCCGAGCTCGACAAGGAACAGGCCACCGGCAACGCGGGAATCAAGTTTCTTCTCAACCGCGAGATGCAGACGGTTCAGAACGTCAAGAACCAGATTCCCGAGGCGCAGGCATACATTCCGAAAATCGGCCTCACCGACGTGGACATGAAGATGTCCGCGTCGCGGGTGCCCGGAATTTTCGGAAAGCTGACCAACAACGGCGACAAAGCGATCGACGAAATTCAATTCACCGTCACCTACTACGAGGGCAAGGGCGCCAAGAAGAAGCAGGTGTACACGGAAGTGCACACCCCGGTGGCGACTCCGCTCGAGTTTACCGACTTCAACCGCCCGGTGTTGCCGTTCGTTCCCGGCGAGACGCGCAACTTCGGCTTTCGCCTGACGGCTCCGGCCGATATTCAGCAGAAGGCGACGCCGGACCTGAACGTGACGCAGATCGTATTCACGCAGTCCACCGCGCCGCTGCCCAAGCCGCCTACACCGACGCCGACCGCCACGCCGTCGCCGGCCGCGGCCGCATCGCCGGCGGCGCCAGCCAAGCACTAGATCGTCGGGCGCGCCCAAACCACGGACCGCGCCCGTCGCCGGAGTATCCGGCGGCGGGCGCGGTTCCGCTATTATGCGGCTTGGGCGCGCCGCGCCTTTCGCCTTTGACGATCAGCATCACCGTCGCAGTTCCCACCCATAATCGCGCCTCGACGCTGGGCGCCACGCTCGCCAGTATCGCCGCGCAACGAATGCCCGAGGCGGCGGAACTCGATTGCCTCGTCATCGACAATGGCTCGACCGACTCGACCCCGGCCGTCGTCGAGGCTTCCGCGGCGGCGGCTCCCTTCCCGATGCGCCGCGCCTTCGAGGCCCGCCTGGGCTCCAGCTTTGCCCGCAACCGCGCCGTCGATGAAGCGCGAGGCGATTTCATTTTCTTCATCGACGATGACGCGATCGCGGAGCCGTCATGGGTATCGGAGATGCTCGATGCGCTGCGAAGCCGCAACCTCGATGCGGCGTGCGGGATGGTGTTGCCGCGATGGCTTGCGCCCCCGCCCGAGTGGCTGGGCCCCAGCCTGTGGGTGAAGCTGGCGGTCCACGTGCGCGAACAGATAGACGAGGCCCCGGTGGAAAAGGCGGAAACCATGGCCAATTACTTCAGCGCCAACGTCGGCTTTCGCAGACAGGCCTTCGAGCGCTTCGGAAGATTTCGCGAAGACCTTGGCGTCGTAGGCGGCAATCCGATCTCGGGCGAGGACACCGAACTGTTCGAGCGTATCATTGCGCGCGGCGGAGCGATGGGTTTTGCGCCGCGCGCCATCGTTCATCATCAGATTCCCGCCGAGCGGATGACGCGCCACTACCTGCGGCGCAAGAGCTTCGCCTACGGATTCGGCAGCGCCATCGCGGGCGGCCGCAGCCACAATCAAATCGACAAACTCGTAAGAAACGCGGTGCGGATGGCGGCGGCGGCGATGCGCGGAGACTCGGAACGCGCCATTTACCACGAACTCGAATGCGCCAACTTCTTCGGATACTGGCGCGGCCGTCTTGCGCTGCGGAAGTAGGCTCTCGCTTTCTCATCGGACCACGGCACGATTGTCCGCGAACTCCGTCGCTTATTTCACAGACGACAGCATGCCGCGTTTCAGTACGCCTTCCAGGTAAGGAATCAGTTCCATCCCGGCGAGTTCTTCCGGTGTGACCCATCGCGCCTCGACGTGTTCGTTGGGCGCAAGTCTCAGGCTTCGATAGACGGTAAGCCGGCACGCGTATAGCGCCTGCATGTAGGGCTCGTCGATCATGTTGTGCAGGCCGAGCAGGCGATCGATCGCGACTTCGAGGGAGGTTTCTTCGCGAATCTCGCGCAGCAGGCACTCTTCGGAACTCTCGCCTATCGCGAGATGTCCGCCCGGCAGATCCCACGCACCCGGCCGATAAACCATCGTGCCCGCCCGCTTGAGCACGAGCAGCCGGCCGCGATTCGCAATTACTCCGTGAACGCCGACAAAAAATTGAGCTTCCGCCATCTCCGATTCTCAGCCGAAATCAGGCTAGCGCGGGCGGGCAAGCCTCGCCAGCCGCGTTTGTCGAGAGGCGCAATCGCGAAGTAACATCGCCGCGAACGACAGACGGAGGGTTTCGCTTCCGATGGAGAAAGCCGACTTCTATCGAGATGCCCGCGGCGATCTGCCCGGCCCGCTCGCCGGAATCAGGGTACTTGAAGCCACCACAAGTTGGGCTGGGCCGATGTGCGGATGCATCCTGGCGGACCTTGGGGCTGACGTGATCAAGGTCGAGGACCCGGCGGGGGAAGTCGGCCGGCGCGTTCCTCCGTTCCTGCCGGGCGCCAGCCGTCCGATCAGCTTTCTGCACGCGACGGTCAACCGCAACAAGCGCAGCCTGACGCTCGATTTGCGCACATCCGCAGGCCGTGAAATCTTTCTCAAGCTCGCAAAGCGCTCGGACATAATCGTGCAGAATTTCCGCCCCGGCACCTTCGACAAATGGAGCGTCGGCTACCAGGCGTGCCGCGAGGTCAAACCCGACATCATCTACGTATCGATCAGCGGCTTCGGACAGTTCGGACCTGCTCACGATCGGGTCGGTTACGATCCGCTGGCGCAGGCGATGTCAGGATTCATGTCGCTGAATGGCCCGGTGGAAGGAGGCCCGACCAAGGCGCCGACATTTCTATGCGATGACCTGGCGGGACTGCACGGCGCGATTGCGGCGCTCGCCGCGTTGCAGCATCGCGCTCGTACCGGCGAAGGACAACATTGCGACGTATCGCTGCTCGATGCGGCGATATTCCAGTCCAACGGCTACCTGACTTTGGGAGCGCTGGGAATTCCGATGCCGCGGATGGGCAACGAGTTCACTTTTACGATTCCCTGCAACACGTTCCACTGCCGCGACGGAATCGTGATGATGGGCACGCTGCTGGATACTCATTGGAAGGTTCTCGCCCGCGTGTGCGGACGCCACGATCTGGCGGAAAACCCGGACTATGCGACGATCCCGGGCCGGATGAAGCATCGCGGTGAATGCAACGCGATGGCGGCGAAGTGGTGCGCGGACCACACCGTCGCGGAGGTGGTTGAAATCTGCGCACGCGAGGCCATTCCGTGCGCACGGGTCAACACCTATGCGGAAGCGGCGGGCGATCCACAGATCCTGGAACGCGACATGTTGCAGAATACGATCCAGGAGGACGGCTCGATGGCGCCGATTACCGGGCCAGCGGCAAAATTCTCGCGCACGCCCGTCCGCATCCGCAGCGGCGCGGCGGCCCTGGGCGCGGACAATGAGGAGATTCTCGGCGAGTTGGGAATCGGCTCCGAAGAGCGCGTGCGGCTGCGCGCGGGGAAAGTGATCTGAGGCCTGCGGGTCGCCGAGGGTTGTCGGCGCAGGTCAGGAACTTTCAGTCGTAAACGCCATCGACAAACCATCGGCCGGAATGCGGATCGCAAAACGCGCGATATACGCATCCGTCGTCCAGTTCCATTTCGTAATAGTCGCGGCAGAACGCGGCCGTTTGCGGCGATGATTCTCCATCGCCTTCGCGCCACCATTCCCCGTCGCGCCGCCATGGCCCGGCAATCGAAATCACGCGCGCGCCAAGCTTCGGTCCTCGCACAAATTCCGGCACTCCGCGCACGCTCATCACCTCGACTTCCATCGCGGGACGAATGGCGCGAATCACCAGCCGGGTGATGTCCGCACTGGGTTCGACTCGCGCCGCATCCGGGCTCGGCGGAGAAGGATTGAAGCTTTCGAGCCGGATGGCCTCCGGACGATGGCTGTTGTCAGGCGCCAGCATCCCGACATTCTCCGGGCCGCACAACACCGCCAGGCGCGCAATTGTGGTCTCGAGCTTGTCGGGCGCGGGCGCCGGCGGCAGAAACATGTCGGCCTGCGCGGGCCGCGGGGCCCGCGGAGTTATCTCGATTCGTATCGAATCAGCAGGCGCTTGAGGCGGCGAAGATTCGAGGCTCAGATTGATCAGGGTAAGAATTGCGCGAATGTCATTGGTCGGCGCGGCGATTGCGACCCTGCGCGTATTGATGCGGCGATCGGCAAGTCCGAGCGTCAGCAGCAGGTCGCCCGCCACCAGGCCGCGCAACTCCAGGCGCTCGGCAAGCCGATCGAGCATCCCGCGCATTATGAATGCGAGCGGCTCCAGCGTCTCGATTCCGTATTCCAGTTCGATGGATTCGGTGAAAATCTCGGCCCGGCGGCGGGGATGAAGCGGGCGAGGGCTCTCGCCGCGCGCCAGGCGCACCAGTTCGATACCATTGCGGCCGAGCCTGCTCCCGAGCGCATCGGGATCGAGCCGCGCAAGGTCGCCCAGCCGCTTGAGTCCCCATCGCGCCAGCGTCGCTTCCAGCTCGGGGCCGCCGTCACGCGCGGCAAGATTCATGGAATCGATCGGCAGCCAGTCGATAAATTCACGCTCGCGGCGCGGCGGAATTACCCGGATGCCGCCGCAGCGCGCCGCCAGTTGCGCGATCTCGCGATTCGCCGCGATTCCCACGGCGGCATCCATTCCGACGCGCTGCACGCGGCGCATCAAGTCGGATGCGATTTCCTCTTCCGATTCATAGAATCTGCCGAGTCCCGAAAGATCGAGCCATACGCATCCGTCCGCGCCGGGCTCGACGATCGGCGAGACCGACTCCGCCGCATCCGCCAGCGCTTCCGATGCGGACCGCTCCGCCGCCTCCGAACGCGGCATCGAGGCCAACTGCGCGGCCATCGCGCGCGCCTGCGCAATCGTCATCCCGGCGCGCGCACCCTGCTTCCGCGCGGTCTCGGAGACAAACAGAATTTCGGCGTGCGCGGCGCGGCTTTCGCTGATGACCAGCGGTACCGCGGCTAGGGAAGAATCGGAGCGGACCAACGCCGCGATAGGAAAATTGCCGACCAGGATGCATGCGATGCGCGGCATGGCGGACGATCACGCGTTCGAGGCGTTGCGGATTGGCGCGGCGGTCTCCTGCCCGCGCGGACGCGCGAATGAAGGCGCATAAGGATCGACCGCGCCGCAAATCATCGCACGGCCGCCGGTGCGGCCCAGCTTGTTGCGCACGGTCGATGCCCGGATCACGAATCCGTCGAACAACGCGGGCGACGCGGGCGTAAGCCGGTTGAACGACGCTTCAATGCGCTCGAGCCTGAGGCTCAAGGCGGCGAACGTGCCGCATATGCGATATGGCGCGACCACAAGCACCGCCGCGCCGCTGCGCTCCGCTTCGCGTGCGAGACGCAACGCGATGCTCTGGGGCAACGGCGCGACGCTTGCGCCGGCATCGAGCACAACCAGCCCGAATCCACCCGCCTTCAGGACAAGCTCGGCGGCTTTGAAAACGGAGGAGAAACGATAACGGCGAAATCGGCCGGAAAAACCCAGGGCCAGCTTGCGGCGATCGTCCACCGAGGCCCATAGCACTCGATTAAGATCCGCACTGCCCGCGGTGATGTCGCCGGGATTGAAGCTCCGTGTGCTTTCGATCCACGCGGCAACTTCTCCGGCTCGCGTTGCCGCGGAGACGAAACGCGCGGCAACGGTAGTGCGCCCGGCCCCTACCGGACCAACAATTTCACTGACCCGGCCTCGAACGATGCCTCCGTCGATGATCGCATCGAGAGCGGCAATCCCGGAGCCGAGCCGTCGATGCTTCAAGGTCAGCTCATGACCCCGAAAGACAGAGGCAGGAGCCTGTGGGTCCGAATCGGGTTTGCGCAGGATAACGACAGCCACGGGCATATTTTCGCTTTTTTTTCGCTTTTATGTCAAAAGATGTCTCAGCCGAGGCTCCAAATCGCCCGATTTTCAAAGGTTTTTGCCTTGTCCTCAGTTATGGGGGATCCGGCGCGCAACTTCTTTCGGTTGGTGCCTTGGCGTCACGGTGGTTTAAATTGCAGGACCGGAACATCAGATGAACTTCGATGTAATCGTTGTGGGTGTAGGCGGGATGGGCAGCGCAGCCATCTGGCAGCTCGCCCGCCGCGGCCGGCGTGTTCTCGGAATCGAGCGATTCGACATCCCGCATACGATGGGTTCCTCGCACGGAGTCACGCGAATTATCCGGCTGCCGTACTACGAAGACCCTCGCTATGTTCCGCTGCTCAGGCGCGCGTACGAATTGTGGCGCGAGATCGAAGCCGCATCGGGTGAGCGGCTATTCGTGAAGACCGGCTCGATCGATGCCAGTCCGGAGGATGGGGAATTGTTCCAGGGCGCCCTCGCCTCCGCCCGGCTTCATCATCTCGAGCACGAAATTCTGACCGGGGCGCAAATTGCGGATCGATTCCCCGCCTATCGACTACCGGCGGATCATCGCGCGATCTATCAGCCCGACGGCGGATTCATCGCTTCCGAGCGCGCAATCGTCGCACATGTTCGCGCGGCTCAATCGGCCGGAGCGGAGATTCACGCTCGCGAGCGCGTCCTCGAATGGACCCCGCTCGGCGACAACGGCGTATCGGTCGTCACCGACAAGGGGCGATACCGCGCGCGGCGCCTGGTGCTGGCGGCGGGCGCGTGGATGGGAGAGATGGCGGCGATATTGAAGCGGATCGCGGTTCCCGAGCGTCAGGTGCTTGCCTGGCTCCAGCCCAGGCGGCCGGAACTATTCGATCCGGGAAGGTTTCCGGTTTTCAATGTCGCCGTGGATGAAGGCCGCTACTACGGGCTGCCGGTATTCGAAATCCCCGGCTTCAAGTTCGGCCGCTATCATCATCGCGGGGAGACTCTCGCGACAGCCGACGAACCTAGGCGCGATCCCGATGCGAAAGATGAACGGCTGCTGCGCCGGTTTGCCGATCGCTACTTTCCCGAGGGCAGCGGACCGACGATGGCGCTGCGCACCTGCATGTTCACCAACACTCCCGACGAGCATTTCATCATCGATCGCCATCCCGATCATCCGCAGGTAGTTCTCGCCTCGCCGTGTTCCGGGCACGGATACAAATTTTGCAGCGTGATCGGCGAGATTCTCGCCGACCTGGCGGCCGACAACGGCTCCTCTCGCCATGACCTCGACTTTTTGCGCCTGGGACGGCCTGCCTTAAAGGCCTCGTAAAGGGAAATGAGCGCATGAGCGAGATCACCGTCTTCATCGCGCGAAAGATAATCACGATGGATCCCGGGCGGCCTTTCGCGAGCGCCGTCGCCGTGCGCGACGGACGCATCCTGTCCGTGGGCAGCGTCGAGTCGATGCGGCCGTGGCTCAGGCGCTACCCGCATCGAATCGACGGCACTTTCGCGGACCGGATCGTGATGCCGGGGTTTATCGATCCGCACACGCATCTGAGCCAGTCCGGCACTTACATGTATCTGAACTACGTCGGGCCGATTCCGTCGCCCGGCCCCGACCGAATCAATCCGGCACTGCCGACGCGCGAGGCGGTGATGGCGCGGCTTGGTGAGATGAGCGCCGCAACTGCCGGCGCGAAGGAGCCTTTGTTTGCGTGGGGATTCGATCCCGCAATGCAGGGCGGACATCTGCATCGCGACGATCTCGATCGCATCTCAGCCGATCGCCCGATTGCGATTCTCTCTTACGCGCCGCATTTCGTTTACACGAACAGCGCGATGCTGCGGCTGCTGGGAGCGGACGAATCGCTCGCGATGCACGGAGTGGGACGCGATGGCGACGGAAGATTGAACGGACGGTTCGTCGAGATGGAAGCGCTCAACTATGCACTGGCGCCCGTCCGCGGACAGTTCGTGCGCGCGGGTCAGCACAGTCTTGGGCTCAGGCGAATGGGCGACGTGGCTCAGCGGGCCGGAGTGACCACCACGGCGGACATGCTGTTCGGCGCGCGCAACTTCGAGTCCGAATGGCGTTTGCAGCAATCCGTAGTCAGCGATCCCGAGTTTCCGCTGCGGATGGTGCTGGTGCCGTATGAGGCCGCGATTCGAGAGCGTTTCGAAAGCGACGCGGACGGGTGGATGGCGGACCTGAAGGCCCGCGCGACCGACAAGATCCGCTTTCACGGCGTGAAATTCTTCAGCGACGGTTCGTATCCCGCAATGTCGTTGCGCGTGCGCCCGCCCGGCTACCTCGACGGCGGCAACGGCCTGCGCGGCGATGTTCCGTGGGATGAACTGGCCGGTCGGATGCTGCCGTTCTGGAAGGCGGGCGTGCAGATTCACGCGCACGCCAACGGCGATGAAGCGATCGACGCGGTGCTGGATGCGCTCGCGAAACTGCAATCGATTCATCCCCGCTTCGACCATCGGCTGACCATCGAGCATTACTGCATCAGCACAACCGATCAGGCGCGCCGGCTGAAGGCTCTCGGCGGTCTTGCCAGCGTAAACTGCTATTTCGTCCATTTCCGCAGCCAGATTCATAACGAACACGCATTCGGCCCCGACCGCGCGGAAGCTACCGCCCGGCTCGGCTCCCTGGAGCGGGAAGGGGTAACGTTCGCGCTGCACTCGGATTTTTCGCTGGTGGTCGCGCCGCTCGATCCTCTGATGGCGGTGTGGATTGCCGTGAATCGAATCGCGGCCGATGGAGTCACGGTGCAGGCGCCGGGCGAACGTATCGGAGTCGAGCGGGCGCTGCGCGCGATCACTATCGACGCCGCCTACGTTCTGGGAATGGAGCGCGAGATCGGGAGCCTGGAAGTGGGAAAGTTTGCGGATTTTACCGTGCTGAGCGCCGACCCCACAGCGGTCGATCCGATGGCGATACGCGACATCCGGGTGTTGGGGACGGTGCTCGGCGGACGTGTGCAGCCTGGCGCCTCAGCCTGACCGAGTGGCGCCGCCGTCCGGGCGGACGCGCAGCGTCTTTTTTCCCGTCAGGCGCTCGTCAGAGAACCCGTTTCGCGTCCTCGAAATCGACCAATCCCAGGCGCCCGCCATAAAGTGACGGATGGTACGAATGATAGCCGAGCATATGCTGAACGCGTTCCGGAAGTTTGCGCGCGGTTTCGATCGGCACCGCAAGATAATGGCATTCTTCCGGCCGGAGCCATCCCAGCACCCAGCTCACATGCATACCCCATCGCCAGCGATCCTTGGTGCGATTCTCTCCGGCGGCGTGAATCACGTTGCCGGTGTAGAGAAGCACGGACCCGGCCGGCATCACGGCCTGCGTGACTTCCGCAGGTGAAGGCGCGCGGTCGGGATCGCTCCATCGATGGCTTCCGGGCGCGACCTGCGTCGCTCCGGTCTCTACTTCGAAGTCGCTGAGCGCGAACATACAGCTCACCGTCACCTCCGGCGCCGGCCACGGGAAGTGCGGCCAGTTCGCGGAATCGCGATGCAGCAGTTGGGCGGGCTCGCCCGGACCGACCACCATCATCTGGCCGGTGTTCAGCCAGTAGCTCCCGCAATTCGGCAGCAGAAAGCGATCGGCATACGCTTTGAGCCTTTCGTCAAGCAGCAGCTCCACGAATGCCGGCGACTTGGACGCAAGACCGCAGAAGCGCTTGGTCCTGGGTCCGTGGAACAAGCGCCATATCTCACCCTGCTCCTTGCTGCCGGGAACGCTGTCCTCGACAAACGGGCGAAGGTCCGCCTGCAAGCGGCGCAGAAGATCGGGCGGCAAAAAATCACGGACGATGACGCCGCCGTCGGTCTCTATCATGCGGAGGATCCGCTCGATCGGAGCATCGGGTGCCACCGTAATCAGGGACGGCGCGGCATCATCGGGCCGGAGGATGATGCCTTCGCTGAGGCGGCGAACGGTTTCGGCTGCTTGCGCGCTTTGGGGCATCACTACACCTCGCAATCCTGATCCGCGGCCCGGGAGGGGCGCGGAGTCAAAGGCTACACGTCCTTGAATGCAACCTTCTTCTGCTTTGATTCGATCGCGGCCTGCGCCGCCGCCAGCCGCGCGACCGGAATCCTGTACGGTGAGCAGGACACGTAGTCGAGGCCGAGGCGATGGCAGGTTTTCACACTCGCGGGGTTCCCGCCGTGCTCTCCGCAGATTCCGATCTTCAGCTTCTTGTTGGCTTTGCGGCCGCGCTCTATCGCCATCCGCATCAGATCGGCGACACCGCTCGCGTCGAGTTCCTGAAACGGATCCTTCTTGTACACGCCGCGGCGCAGATAGTCGTCGAGGAATTTTGACGAATCGTCGCGCGAAAGCCCGTAGGTCATTTGCGTAAGGTCATTGGTGCCGAAGGAGAAGAACTGCGCCGATTTGGCAATCTCGCCCGCCATCACGCACGCGCGCGGCACTTCCACCATCGTGCCGATGGTAAACGGCACTTTGGTTCGGGTCTCCGCGAAAACCTCTTTCGCCACCGCGTTGATCTCGGCCGCCAGAAGGTCGAATTCTTTTTTGTCGCCGATCAGCGGCAGCATAATTTCCGGCATCGCCTTGATGCCGCGCTTGCGCAGAGCGCAGGCCGCTTCCAGGATCGCGCGAGCCTGCGCCTTGTAAATCTCCGGATAGCTGATCCCGAGCCGCGACCCGCGATGCCCCAGCATCGGGTTGAACTCGAACAGGCTGTCGCGGACCTGCTTCAGATGGTCGGGCGTAACGCCGATCTTCGCCGCCAGCTCGCGAATCTCTTCGTCTTCCCTGGGAAGAAATTCGTGCAGGGGCGGATCAAGCAGGCGAATCGTTACCGGCAAGCCTTTCATTTCGCCGAGAATCCCCTCGAAGTCCTGCCGCTGCATCGGCAGAATCTTCTTGAGCGCGGCGACCCGCTGCTCGGTATTCTCCGCCATGATCATCTGGCGCACCGCTTCGATCCGCTCAGGATCGAAAAACATATGCTCGGTGCGGCACAGGCCGATTCCCTCGGCGCCGAACTCGCGCGCGATTCGCGCATCGGTGGGCGTGTCGGCATTCGCCCATACTCCGAGCCGCCGTTCCTTGTCCGCCCACGACATGAACTTCTTCAGATACGGCGGAATCTCAGGCTGAACCGTCGGCACGCGCCCGAGAATCACCTCGCCCGCCGAGCCGTCGAGCGTGATGTATTCGCCGCGCCGGACCACATAACCGTTGGCCGAGAGAGTGCCCGCCGCGTAGTTGATTTCGAGCGCGGTCGATCCGGCCACACAGCACTTCCCCATTCCGCGCGCCACCACGGCGGCATGGCTGGTCATGCCTCCACGCGCGGTCAGGATGCCCTCCGCGACCTGCATCCCATGAATATCCTCGGGCGACGTCTCGATGCGCACGAGGATAACCGGACGTCCTGCGGCGTTGACCGCGACCGCCTCATCCGCGGAAAACGCGACTTCGCCAAACACCGCGCCGGGAGATGCCGGCAAGCCCCGCGCGATCACTTCCTTCCTGCTGTTCGGATCGAGCCGCGGATGGAGGAACTGTTCGAGCGAATCGGGCTCGACGCGGGTCAGCGCGGTGGCGCGGTCGATGAGTTTTTCGTCGGCCATATCCACGGCGATTCGAACCGCGGCCTCGGCGGTGCGTTTGCCGGTGCGGGTCTGGAGCATGAACAGGCGCTGGCGCTCGATGGTGAACTCCATGTCCTGGCAGTCTTTGAAGTGATTTTCCAGGCGCTTGGAAATCGCGAGCAGTTCCTTGTAAACGGCGGGGAACAGCTCTTCGAGCGTCGAATACTTCTCGCGCCGCTCCTCTTCCCCGATATTGTTGCGCTGCGCCCATTTGCGGCCCGCGGCGAGACTGATCTGCAGGGGAGTGCGTATTCCGGCGACCACGTCCTCGCCCTGGGCGTTGGGCAGAAATTCGCCGTAGATGCCCTTTTCACCCGTGCCCGGGTCGCGCGTGAAGGCGACGCCGGTGGCGCAATCGGCCCCAAGGTTTCCGAACACCATCGATTGGACGGTCACCGCCGTGCCCCAATCGCCCGGAATATTGTTGATTCGGCGATAAGTGATCGCGCGCTCGTTGTTCCATGATCCGAACACGGCGCCGATCGCCTCCCAGAGCTGCTCGTTGGGGTCCTGCGGAATATCCCGGCCCACCCGGCGGCGAATCAGATCGCGGAACTGGCTCACGAGCTCTCTCAGATCATCGACCGTGAGATCGACGTCCTGCGAGACCCCGCGCGCGGCCTTCTTCTGATCGATTAGTTCCTCAAACGGATCGGGATCGTTCTTGTTCTCGGGCTTGAGCTTCAGGACGACGTCTCCGTACATCTGGCAGAAGCGCCGATAGGAATCCCATGCGAAACGCGGATTGTTGGAAACCGCCTCCAGCCCGACCACGGTCTCGTCGGTGAGTCCGAGGTTGAGCACCGTATCCATCATTCCCGGCATCGAAACCCGCGCGCCGGAACGCACCGAAACGAGGAGAGGATTGGATGGATCGCCGAAGCGGCGTCCCAGCGCCTTTTCGACCCGCGCGATGCTTTTCTTCACGCCCTCGGCGAGTCCCTTCGGATATTTGCCGTCGTGGTCGTAGTAGTAGTTGCAGACCCGGGTTGAAATGGTGAAGCCGGGCGGGACCGGGAGTTTGAGCGAAGCCATTTCGGCAAGATTTGCGCCCTTGCCGCCGAGAATTTCGCGCATGGAAGCGCGGCCTTCGGCCACGCCGGCGCCAAAAAAGTAGATTTCAGGATGAACACGCGCCATTTCGAATTTTTGTCTCCAGCTTCCCGCATCATGGCGGGGTCAGTGTTATAACTTCAATCGGTTGGGATTGTTCAGTCCGCGCCCCAACCGATCTTCTTGTTCAGCACATCCACCAGCGCACCGATCGGGTAGCGCTCCTGGGTGGTGGTATCGCGATCGCGCAGGGTCACGGTGTCGTCTTCCATGGTCTGATGGTCGATCGTCACGCCGAAGGGAGTGCCGACCTCGTCCTGCCGGCGGTAGCGGCGTCCGATCGATCCCGCTTGATCGTAAGCCGTCGTGAAGTGCCGCGCGAGCATCGCGCGCACGGCGTGCGCCTTTTCCGGCTGTCCGCCCTTTCGCAGCAGCGGATAGACGGCGACCTTGACGGGAGCCAGCCGCGGCTCGAAACGCATCACGATTCGCTCTTCGTTCTCGACCACGTCTTCATCGTAGGCATCGAGCATAAACGCGAGCATCGCGCGATCGACGCCCAGCGCCGGCTCGATAACCCATGGCCGGTAGCGGGCCTTCGCTTCCTCGTCGAAGTAGGTCAGGTCCTTGCCGCTCGCCTTGGCATGCTGATCGAGGTCGAAGCTGCCGCGCTTGGCGATGCCTTCCAGCTCGCCCCATCCGAACGGGTACAGAAATTCGATGTCGGTGGTTCCGCTCGAGTAATGCGAGAGCTCTTCGGTGCCGTGCTCGCGGCGGCGCAGATGGTCCGGCTTGAGACCATACTTCACGTGCCAGTTGAATCGAAAATCCACCCAGTAGCGGTACCACTTCTCCTCTTCGGCGGGATCGGGACGGATGAAGAATTCCATCTCCATCTGCTCGAACTCGCGGGTGCGGAAGATGAAGTTCTCGGTGGTGATTTCGTTGCGGAACGATTTTCCGATTTGCGCGACGCCGAACGGCAGTTTCACGCGCTGCGTATCTACGACATTTTGAAAATTCGCGAAGATGCCCTGCGCGGTCTCGGGACGGAGATAAACGGTGTTGGCGGTGTCCTCGACCGGCCCCATGAAGGTCTTGAACATCAGGTTGAACTGTCGCGCGGCCGTCAGTTCTCCGCCGCACTCGGGGCATCGGTCGCCCTCGATCTTGTCGGCGCGAAAGCGTTGCTTGCAGCTTTTGCAATCGACCAACGGATCGGTGAAGTTCTGCAGATGGCCTGAGGCCTCCCAGGTGCGGGGATGCTGAAAGATGGCGGAATCGAGTCCCAGCACGTCGGTGCGAAACTGCACCATCTCGCGCCACCACGCCTCTTTGACGTTGCGCTTGAGTTCGATGCCCAGCGGACCGTAGTCGTACGTTGCGCCGAGGCCGCCGTAGATATCGCTGGTGGGAAACACGATTCCCCTTCGCTTGCAGAGGTTGACCAGCTTTTCCATCGTGACCGCGCCTTTGCGCGCGGTCATCGGTTGTTCGTCGGACAAAAAACCCTCCCTCGCTCCTTCATTCGCCCTGGTCGCCGAGCCGAATGATCTCCGCCGACAAGATCGATCCGCCGGCGATTTCCAGAATTGCGACCGTCCCTGGCACATCGATGAGGTTGCGCGGCAGCGTAGCGCTGCCCGGATTCACCACCAGGGTCGCGCCGTAGCGGACGACTCCTTCGACGTGGCTATGGCCTTGCACGATGATATCGACCGGGCCGCCAAAATGCCGGTGCATCGCCCGCTCGAAGACCTCCTGCGAGGTTTCGTCGGGGGTCGGGATGGCGTGCACCAGGCCGATCTTCAACCCTTCGAGTTCCACCAGATGCGCCTCGCGCACGCGATCGTCCGGCTCGAGGCGATGCTGGTGGCCATCCAACCCTTCGTCGCCGTTGCCCAGCGCCGCGATAACCGGCGCGATGCGCGACAGCTCATCGAGCACCCGATTGACGTACACGTCGCCGGCATGCATCACGAGATCGATTCCGCGAAAGACTTCGTGCACACGGGCAGGAAGATGCTCGCAGGCTTCGGGAATATGAGTGTCCGAAATCAGGCCGATGCGCATCGTGATACGCTCAGGGCAGACAGGGCCCCAAGACGCGGAGCGACAAGCGTATCATGGGCCCGACACGCGGAGCAATTTGCGGTTGATTAACGTCTGTCCTCGCGTGATAAAAGCCCTTTGACCGGAGGAAATATGCTTAACCAAAGGACCATCTCCGCGGCTATCGCCCTGGCGGCTCTCTTGTTCATGGCAGGATGCAGCCACAAGCTGGTGGCGACCGAAGGCCAGACCCAGGTCGCGATCTTTCCCGACGAAGATACCTACAAGAAGCTGGCCCAGATGAAGGCGCAGGGCGGCGTCGCCGGAATGCTCGGCGGGATGGGCGAAAACCTGGCAGCCGGCAAACTCGACAACGGCACTCCGGTAAAGATCATCTCCAGCGATGACATCGGATCCCAAGTCGAGGTAACCGACGGCCCCTCGAAGGGGATGAAGGGGTTCGTGCCGAAGGCGAACGTCGATTGACTCGCGTCAAGTTCGGCCGGCCATAACGGTCTCCAACCGGTCGAGAAAAACCGCTCTGCCGGGCGGAGAATCCGCCCGCCATTAACCCTCGCCGGCGGTTCAGATCAGGAAGCCTTGCTGTATTGCCGCGGAGCGGTGCCGATCACGCCTGCGGCTTCGAGTTCCGCGATTTCCGTGTCGGTCATTCCAAGCATGCCCCGGAAGACATCGCCGTTATGTTCCCCGAGAAGCGGCGCCGGCTCGTCGCCCTTGAGGGGAGTATGCGAAAAACGGGCGACCACCCCGGGGTAAAGATGCGTGCCCACCACCGCGCGATCGACGGCTACAAAGTACCCCCGGTCTGTAATTTGAGGATCGGCCAGGACCGCGGCCGCGGAGTTCACCGGCGCCGCGTACAGGCCGGCCGTCTTGAGTCGATCCAGGACGTCCTCAATCGCCATCGTGGACATCGCGCGGTTCAACTCCGCATCGAGGGCGTCTTCGTTTGCCTTGCGCCGAGCGGCGTCTGAAAACCGCGAATCTTCGGCGAGATGATCGATACCGAGCGCAGCGGCCAGCGCGCGCCATTGCTCGTCGGTAGGCGCGGCGACCGCAATCCATGCGCCATCGCCGGCGCATCGATAGATCCCGTGCGGTGCGTAAGCGCGATTTCGATTGCCCTGGGCGCGCGGCTCCTGGCCGCTGAGCTGATATTCAACTATCGGCCCGGCCATCAGTTCGATCGCGCCCTCGACCTGCGCAAGCTCGATCCATTGCCCCTTTCCGGTCCGTTCTCGCTCATGCAGGGCGGCCAGGACACCGAAGGTTCCCGTCAGACCGCTCACGGGATCGCCAAGCGCATTGGAAAGCGTGTAGGGCTGCTCCGCATCGTGATAGCGGGTGAGCCCCGTCACACCTGCCATCGCCTCGACGGTGTTGCCGTAGCCGCGCGCATTGGTTTCGGGACCGCCGTACCCGAACGACGGCATCGAAATCATTATCAGCCGCGGATTGATGGAATGGAGCACGTCCCAATCGAGTCCGAAGCGCTTCATGATCCCCGGACTGTAGTTCTCGAGCAGGATGTCGGCGGTTGCGGCCAGCCTTTTGACCAAATCGATCCCGCGGGGGTTGTTGAGGTCGAGGGTCACGCCAATTTTGCCGCGATTGACGGTATTGAACGTGGATGCGCGCTCGATCGGCTGCATCTCCGGCGGCCCCATCGAGATCGATCCGCGCCACCAGTCGAAGAATTGCGTGTCTTCGATTTTGATCACTTCCGCTCCCATCTCGGCGAGCAGCATCCCAAGCAGGGGCCCGGCCCATCCCATCGACAGGTCGAGCACCCGGACTTTCTTCTCGAGAATCGTGGTCATAGCGTCCTCGCGACAGAATCGGTTCCCGCGCTCATCCGCGCGATTTCGGCGGCATCAATGCCCAATCGGTTTCCCAGGATCTCCTGATTGTGTTCTCCAAGGCGCGGCGCCGGCCGCGACGGCTCAGGACGATGCGAAGTAAGCCGCAGCGGCGCGCCGGGAATACGGATGCGGCCGAGTTCGGGATCGTCGATGGTCTCAAAAAAGCCGCGCGCTTTGGTCTGCTCCCACTCAAGGACCTCGCCGATGCTTGGGATGGGGACGAGGGGGATGGCGCGGCGCTGCCCTTCGCGATACAGCCATCCGCGGTCATGTTTCAGAAAGAAGGCGGCAACGATTTCGAGCAGCGCATCATTGTTGACCATCCGTTGCAAAGCGGTGGCAAAGCGCTGGTCTCGCGCCATTTCGGGCCGTCCCATCAGGTCGCAAAGCCCTTCGAACTGTTTGTCAGTCACGCATTGCAGGCCGGCATAACCGTCGCGGCACTTGAGCGTGACGATCAGAAACGGCCCCACCGCGAAGCGCCGGCCCGCGCGCTCGCGCACGACACCCGCATATTGGAAGGTCACCGTCTCATAGATCATGGTCGCGACCGCGGCTTCGAGCAGGGAAATATCGATATGCTGGCCGCTGGCGGTGCCGATTTTGCGCGCCAGCATCGCCTGCATCGCAGCAATCGCGGCGTAAAGTCCCCCGATGTACTGGGCGAGCGAGCCCGGCGGGGTGAGCGGTTCCCGATTGGGCTCGCCGACCGGATAGGTCCATCCTCCGCGCGCGTACAGCGTCAGGTCGTTCAGGATGCCGTCGCGATCGGGCCCGTCCTGCCCAAAGTTAGAGATCGAGATGATCGACAGACGCGGAAATCTGGCCATCAATTCGCTCGGAGCGATTCCGAGCTTCGCCAGCGTGCCCGGCGCGAAATTCTCAACCATCAGGTCGGCATCGCCGAGCAGCCGCAGCAACGCATCGCGCCCCGGCCGATCGCGCAGGTCGAGCGTGATGCCGAGCTTGTTGGTGTTGAGAAACGCGAACAGCCCCCCGCGATCGCGTGAAGGCTCTCCGTTGGCGCGAAACGGACCGATCTTGCGGCCTCCTTCGCCCCAGGGAGGCTCGACCTTGATTACTTCCGCCCCGTAATCGGCGAGCAGCTTCGTCGCGTAAGGACCCGCGATGAAATGCGTGAGATCGATGACCCGGATGTCGCTGAGCGCGCGGTAGCGCATAAGCCGTCCCCGGGGGCATTCGACCGCAGCGATACCGCGAAAGTCAAACGCAATTGAACGCTTGGTATGTCGATAACCGGCCGCGCGGCCGACCGGCGCAACTCGAGCGCCTCCGCGCAACGGCGCCAGAGTCCGAATTCCAGGCTTGGTTCAGACCTTCGGAATCGTCATGCCCTTTTGCACCGCAGGCCGGGCCGCGATCGCATCGATCCAGCGCTGGACGTTCCTGCCCTCGCCTACGCCTTCCGGGCTGGCTTGTTTCAGCAAAGGAAACGCCGCCGAAACCCAGGGGTAGGTCGCAATGTCGGCGATCGAGTAGTCGCCGGCAAGAAACTGTTCGCGGGCAAGCTGCGAATCCATCACCTTGAGCAGGCGCGCGCATTCGGTGACGTAGCGATTGATCGCGTAGGGAATCTTTTCCGGGGCGACATTCAGAAAGTGGTTCGCCTGCCCGATCATCGGCCCGATGTTGGCCATCTGCCACATCAGCCACTCGATCGCTTTGGCGCGTCCCGCGACGGTGCGAGGCAGGAACCTGCCGGTCTTCTCAGCAAGATGGATCAGGATTGCGCCCGACTCGAAGATCGCGAGATCGTTTTCATCGCGATCGACAATCGCGGGAATCTTGCTGTTCGGGCATATCGCCACGTATTCCGGCTTGAACTGATCGCCTTCCCGGATATTCACGGGATGGACCGTGTACGGCAGGCCGCACTCTTCGAGCATTACGGAGATCTTGCGGCCGTTGGGAGTTGTCCAGGTGTAAAGATCGATCATCGTGGTTATTCCTTGGGTGGTTAAAATGAAGGGGACGATCGTAGCCATATGCCAGCGACGAGCGCGGGGCAAGTCTCGTTTTGCAACCGTTGTTCAGCCGCGCTCGCGATGCGGGTAAGATGCGCATCCGGATGAAGTTGCGACACGTGGCTGCCCTCGCGCTGGCGAGCTGGTACCTGCTGATACCGATGTTCGACCCGAAGTCGGGCAAGGTTATCTCGTTGCCGATGTCTGACTGGAACGAAGAAGGAATTTTCGACAGCGAAGCCGAATGCACCGCCGCCAGGCGAAGCCTGGCCGAGGATTACAGGAAGAACCGCGCGCCATCGCGCATCGTGGACCTCGTCGCCTCGCAGGGAAAATGCGTGTTGAGCGACGACCCCCGCCTCGGCGGCAAGGTCCCTTATAGCCTCGGACCCGCTCCGCCCGCGCCGTCGCCGCCATCGCGATGACCGAACTCCCCGCGGGCGGCGCTCCCTGCCGGACCGGCGAATTCATTCAAAGGGTTGCCAGCGATGCGTCGCGCGCGATAAGCAGGCTTCAGGTTTCTTTCATCTGCAATCGGCCGGGCATTCGCCCGAAGCCCGAGGAGGCATTGCGATGCAAAGCGTGGTCGAACTCGAAGCCAGTCCGGAAATTCAGGATTTGCGCCGCCGCGTGCTGGGATTTCTGGAGGAATTCATCTACCCCAACGAGCCGATTCTGCTCAAGCACGACGAAGAAGCGGCGCGCACGATGCGCTCGATTCAGGCCAAGGCCAAGGAGCGCGGCCTGTGGGCGCTCGGGCTGCCGAAGGAGATCGGCGGCGGCGGCCTCGACTTCATGCCCTACGTGTTCGTCAACGAGATCGTCGGGCGCAGCGAGTTTGCGATGGCCGGGCTGGGAACGCATTCGGCGCAGGACGCCACGATGCTTTATCTGTACGGGAGTCCCGAGCAGAAGAAACGCTGGATGATTCCGCTCGTCAGCGGCGACATCTACCCGTGCTTTTCGATGACGGAGCCGGAGGTCTCGGGGGCCGATCCTACGGGGCTTCGCACTCGGGCGGTGCAGGACGGCGACGAATGGGTGATCAACGGACACAAATGGTTTTCCAGTGGCGCCAATCACGCCGCGTACACGACCGTGATGGCGGTGACGGACCCCGACGCGCCGACCTACGAACGCTTCAGCATGATAATCGTGCCGACCGATACGCCGGGCTTCGAGATCGTGCGAGTGGTTCCGGTGATGGGCGAAACGTCGGGCGGTCATTGCGAAATCCGCTTCAACAACGCTCGCGTTCCGCTCACCAACCTGCTCGGTCCGCGCGGACAGGCATTCAAGATCGCGCAGCGGAGGCTTGGGCCCGGACGCATCTATCACTGCATGCGATGGCTTGGGCAGGCGCAGCGCGCGTTCGAGCTGATGGTGAACCGGGCGATCAACCGTCAGGCGTTCGGCGGGCCGCTGGCGGACAAACAGACCATCCAGAACTGGATTGCCGACTCGGCCGCCGAGATTCAGGCGGCACGGCTTCTGACGCTCAACGCCGCCGCCAAGATCGATTCCGGCGACGAAGCCCGCGTCGAGATCGCGCTAATCAAATTCTTCGGCGCCAAGGTGCTGCACGACGTAATCGACCGGGCTATCCAGGTGCACGGCGCGATGGGCGTTTCGGAGGACACTCCGCTTGCCCGGATGTACCGGCACGCCCGGTTTGCACGGATCTACGACGGACCCGACGAGGTACATCGGATGACCGTGGCCCGTCGAATTGTCCGGGAGTTCAAACAGGGCCGAGCGTGGGATTTCGGGCGCGGCGTGAGAGACGGCGGCGGCTTCAGATAGAGAGACAAATCCGCAGGTTCACGCGGATGCTCGCGAAATGAAGCATTTGCGCGAACCCGGTGAACCTGCGGAGTTTCTCACAGGGCGTTGGTGCCGCGTTCGCCGGTGCGGATGCGCACAACCTCTTCCATCGGCATTACGAAAATCTTGCCGTCGCCGATGCGCCCGGTGCGGGCGGCGCGTTCGATAGTCTCGACAACCTGGCTTGCAAGCTCGTCGGATACGATTATCTCGAGCTTCACCTTGGGCAGAAAGTCCACCACGTACTCCGCCCCCCGGTAGAGTTCCGTGTGGCCCTTCTGGCGACCGAAGCCTTTGACTTCACTGACGGTAAGGCCTTGCACACCGATGCTCGAGAGCGCCTCTTTGACCTCATCGAGCTTGAACGGTTTGATGATTGCCTCGACCTTTTTCATATCTTCCTCTTCGACTCTTGCGGACGGCGTGCGCCACGTAACGCTGAGCAAGCCTGTTTAACCTTGGCCCCATTACCACCCGCTGCGCAAGTCCCCCTGTTGATTGCCAGCATTGCCGGAAGTTTGCGGTAAAGGCCGCTTTTCGGTACACGCAAGCCGGGTGCCATCTATCTCGTGCCTGACGGTTATCAGCGCCGGAGTTACCGCCACTCTTCTGCCTCGATCGTGGGCGAACGACCAACGAATGGGCACCGCCACCCCGTCATGCTTCAGGCTGGCTGCCTTTGCTCACGCCGAATTTGGGCTCTTCTCCTTTGAGCAATCGTTTGATGTTTGCCTGATGGCGAATCATGACGAGGATACTCATCACGATCGCCAGGACAACGTATTGCCCGGGTGCTCCGACCGCGGCAACCGCCGCCGGAAGCACGAGAGCTGCGGCTATCGATGCCAGCGACACAATACGATACATCGCGACAAATATTCCGAAAGCGGCCAATGCAAAAAGCAACGCGAGAGGGCAAAGGACGACCCAGACGCCGAGCGCGGCCGATACTCCCTTTCCCCCGATAAACCCGAGAAAAACCGAACAGATCGACCCGACGAATGCGGCCAGGGCGATCCAGGCCAACTCGGTTGTGGCAAATCCGATCCCAGCCGCCACCGCAACCGGAATCGCTCCTTTCAGGATATCGCCGACGAAAGTAAGCGCCGCCGCGCCTTTGCCGCCCGCCCGCACTACGTTGGTCATCCCGATATTGCCCGAGCCTACGGCGCGCGGATCGAAGCCGCGCAGACGGCCAACGATGACTCCGAACGGAATCGACCCGGCGAGGTACGACGCAACCATCATGAGGGCGAAGCTGATCATCGTCTTATGCGGTCCCGCGAAAGTGAATGTGGATCGACGGTCACCTGGGAGATGAATGGTCGGGGTGACTGGATTTGAACCAGCGACTCCTGCGTCCCGAACGCAGTGCTCTAGCCAGGCTGAGCTACACCCCGATTACGTCCAATGCTGCCGGGAAAGCGCAGACGATTCTTATAGCATCCGGAAAGATCGCAGGCGAGGGAGTCCGATGACCCTGAAGAACCAACTCACTGCTGAAAGCGCAGGTCCGCCACGCCGCGAGGCGGCTCCTCCAGGTCATGCGGAAAGGGCTGGCCTCTCAGGTATTGATCGAAAAACGCGCGGCCATAATCGACGATAATCTTGTGGGTGGCGTTTGCCCGGATGTCGACCCACGCAAAATGTCCCGCGCCAGCCACCTCTACGAGATATTTGGGCGCGGGCGTCTGCTCATAGGCTCCGCCGCGACGCTCCAGTCCCGCGCTGATTGCGCGATCGCGCGCACCCGTCTGGTACATCACCGGCACGCCGATACCGCGCAGCGTTTTGTGCCGAATGAACGGCGCCGTATAGGGCGACAGCGCCAGCACCGCCTTTATCCGCGGATCCTTCCATCGCGGCCACGCCCCTGCCAGTTCGAGCGCCGTATAGCCGCCGAGCGAATGGCCAATCAGGCCGAGATGATGCCAATCGAAGGGCGGAGCCCCATAGTGGGCGTCGCGCTGCATGGCGTCGATGAGGTTTTCGATATCCTGCGCGCGGTCCGAATAGCTCTGGTCGTTCCACTTTTCCGGATTTCGAAACAGCGTCTCGGCGTGCCCGATCAATCCAGGGAGCTTTCCGCACGCCGCGTCACGATGGTTGGGCGCAAACACCGCATATCCCGCGCCCGCAAGCGCTTCCATCAAGAAGGATGAGTTCGTGCCGCAGCCGTGAAACCCGTGCGAGAAAATGATGACGGGCCACGGCCCGGGTGTTTGCGCCGGCGGAAGCCACGCGCTCACGTCCAGTCCCGCGAGCTTGAACTGTTGCGCGTTTGGGGGACTTTGCGCCGCCGCGCGCGATGAAGCGATCGCCAGGAACAGAGCGCAGCCGAGCGCTATCCAATCGATTTCGCGGCGTTTCATGGCAGTCGCTGTCCTCTGCGCAATATTAGCGACCGCGGCGGAGAGCATCTTCTATTTTGTGACAAACCCCGCTCTCGCTTCTCCGCGCGTTGCGACCGCACAAGACGAATTTCGTCCCGTGATCCAAAAGACTCTCCGCGCGGCGGTTGCCTGCCAGCGCGGGGCCAGCTTCCAGGAGCTGTCGCGTCAGTCCTTGATGGGCGTGCGAGCGATCAGATCGCGCATCTTGTGCATGATCGTGTTGTAGTCGCCCTGCCCGAAAATTCCCGAGCCCGACACGAACACGTTGGCGCCCGCGGCCTTGACCTCGGCGATATTCGAAAGCTTTACGCCGCCGTCGATCTCGATGTCGACCTTGAGGCCGCGACGGTCGAGTTCACGCCTCACAATCCGCAGCTTTTCAAGCGCCTCGGGGATGAACTGCTGGCCGCCGAACCCCGGATGAACGCTCATAATCAGGATCATGTCGAGATGTTCGGCAAACGGCAGCACGCGCTGCACGTCGGTTTCGGGATTGATTCCGATTGAAGCGCGGGCTCCCAGGTCGTGCAGCCGCTTCGCCATCGCCGCGATGTCTTTGCATACCTCGGCGTGAACCGAGACCGAGCTGGCGCCGGCTTTTACGAACATATCGACGTAAAGCTCGGGATTTTCGATCATCAGATGCGCATCGAGCGGAAGCCGCGTGACCTTCCTCAGCGACTCCATCACCGGAATGCCGATCGAGAGATTGGGCACGAAATGACCGTCCATCACGTCGAAATGGATCATGTCGGCGCCGGCCAACTCGACCTTTGCGACTTCTTCGCCAAGCCGGGCAAAATCGGCGGAAAGGATGGAAGGGGCGATCTTTTCCTCGCGAACCATGCGCACAAAGATAACGTCAACGGCGCTGCGCCGCGAGCATCACTGACCCTTGGCGCCCTTTTCGGCGCTTTCCAGCATCTTGAGAAGTTCCTGGTAATGCTTCGGCATCGTGACGGTTCCGCGCATCGCGACCGGAATCGGATAGCGAACTCCGCCTTTGTGCGTTCCTTCCATCCCCCGAAGCAACTCGTCGACAAACTCCCACGGACACGCGAAGACCATCTCCGTATCCTGCGCCATCCCGAATACCCGGTCGCCGTTGCACGGGATGATAACCTTGGGCGCACTGGTCTTCATCGTCTGGATGACGATTTCGGCGCAATCGAGCCGGCCGCCCGTCGTGCTTTCGATTCTACCGCCGCGGGTGTAGAGAGCGGCGTTCACCAGACGCATCACCTGCGCGCTGTTCGCATAGACGGCGACGACGTGCGGCTCGAACGACGCGCGCGACAGCGGAGCTACGCAAACATGCGAATAAGTTCCCGGTTCGAACCGCCAGGTTCCCGCCTCGAGGCGCGAGGCGGCCTGCTCGTTCTCGCAGTACATCCCGGTGGAAGCGTAGCCGCGGAAGTATTCGTCGTTGGGAGCGCGAAACCCGAATGCGATCGCGGAGAGCGGACAGATGACATCTTCTTTGCCGACCGCGATTCCCCATCCATAACGGCGCGCCACGCCGATCGACTGGCAGACGATCCAGTGCTCGCCCATGTTTTGGCTGGGGATCTTGAGGCCCTCGGGTATCAGCTCGCCCGGCTTCAGCATCCGAATTCCCAGCGGAAAAGTGTCCGGCCTGACGTGACGCGCGATCGCCTCATCGAGCGCCTTCAGCTTTTGCGCAACACCGCTTTCCATATGCTATCGCCCCTGGACCATCACCCCTTCCCCAGGTTCGTTGATGCGAGAAGGAGCTCCCGTAGATGTAACCCAACGGAGGCGAACGGCGCAAAGACGCGTCAGAGACGCGATTCGGCCACCGGCACGCCCGATGAGAGAGACGGTGATGCGTCCGCGGTCGCGTGACGGGATTTGGGCCGGACCGGCGTTATGACGACTCGTGCCACCCCTTTGTTCTTGATCCCCAGCTTCTCGGCCGCCCGCTTCGACAGATCGAGTGTGCGGCCGCGTACATACGGACCGCGGTCGTTGATTCGAACTTCCACCGAACGTCCGTTTTCGGGATTCCTGACCAAAACCCGCGATCCCAACGGAAGCGTCCTCGATGCCGCCGTCATCGAGCTCTGATTGAATCGCTCGCCAGTGCTCGTGAGATGGCCGTTGAAACCCGGGCCGTACCACGAAGCAACTTCAACGTGGCGACCCTTGAGCGGCCTCGTTCTGATCGGCCTGCTCACAATGGTCTTCGGGGGCGAGGGAAAGGTTGCAAGCGACTGCCACTCGTTGCTGCATCCGGCGACGCTCACCAAGAGCGAAACCGCGACAATCGCAACGGAAAGCTTGAGGCGGGCGCGGCCAGTGGCTTGGAAGATGATCATCAAGTCGAGGCAATGCGTGCAGTCGGCATTGCCTCAACCCTAGTGCGCGCGAGGGGTCCTTCGCAAAACTTTTCTACTCGATACGCCGCCGGTGCATCGCCATCAGGTCCGTTACGCCGGGGTCATGGCCCAACTGGACCAGAAGCGTCGTGATTTGTCCGCGATGGTGGGTTTGATGATTAAAAAAATGCGCCACAGCTATCGACACCGGCACAAGAAACTCCCCGTCCGCTGACATCGCGCGATATCGCATCGTACGCCCTAAAGCTTCGTCCGAAAGCTCGCGGAGCGTCCACTCCTCAATCAACGCATCGGTACGTTCCCTTTCCCGGCGCAGCTCGTCGAAATTTTCGTAAAGCCGCTGATCGAGCGAGCGAATCGGAATCTCGATACCTTTCGAATCCAACGATCGAACGCGATCCGCACCGATGAACCGGCCAAGCTGAACCCGGTCTGTCAGCAGCAGATGGTTCAGAGTTCCATGAATCGACCGGAAAAAGGCGCTCAGATCGCGCTTGCGTTCCTCGTCGTTGAGTTCAGCGCAGGCCCCGTAAATGTTCCGATTCATCCACGTGTTGTAGCGCGCCAACTCCTGGAACAACGCGATCGCATTCATGCCCGGTGCTCCTCCTTCGTAATCGTCGACGGCGCGGCGAGCTATCGCGATCGAACAAGCCGTGCGGCAAAGAAACCGTCAAGCCCGCCCCGATCCGGACGGGTTCTCATCTGCCCGCGATCATCGAGGAGATCTTCGATGACCTCGCGTCCCGGAAAATGCGGATCGATCCGGAAGTCGCGATTGGTTTCGAGAAACCGCCGCACCACGCCCTCTCCTTCCTCGGGCGCAAGGCTGCAAACCGAGTAAACCAACGCGCCGCCTGGTCTCACCAGCGCGGCGGCATTCGCGAGCATGGCGGATTGCAACTGCGCCATCCGCGCCGGGTCGTTGGGACCAAGACGCCATCGGATTTCCGGATGCTCGCGCAGGGTGCCGATACCGGTGCAGGGCGCATCGAGGAGTACGTGCTCGAAGCTGCCATCGGGAAGCGGCAATGCGCGCGAGGTATCGGCGCGAACAAAGCCGACGCCCGAGTGACGCAAACGCCGGCAGGCGCCGCGCGCATCTTTCAGCCCGCCGAGATTGAGATCGATCGCGACAACCTGGGCGCCCTGCCCCCCTAGTTCCGCCAGATGCGCCGATTTGCCGCCCGGCGCAGCCGCGCAATCGACAATCAGCGATCCGCGCGCCGGCGCCAGCATCCGGGCGACGATCTGTGAGGCTTCGGACTGCGGCTGAAAAAGGCCCGCGCGGTAGGAATCGGAATCGAACCTCGCGGCGCCGCCCAACACGACGGTTTCGGGAAAGCGGCCCGCGCGCTGAACCGTCATCCCGTCCTTTTGCAGCCGCTCGACTATCTCGTCTCGCGAGGCGCGCGCCAGATTCAACCGAATTACGTTGGGAGCGGCTTCGTTGTCCGCAGCCATCAGATGCTCGGCCGCCTCGTATCCGAACCATTCGATGAACCGCTCGGCCATCCAGCGCGGATGAGAGTAGGCAAGGGCGAGCCATCCGGCTTCGTCCCCATCACGCGGCGGCAGCGCAATTTTTTCCCGAGTCGCGCGGCGCATCACCGCGTTGATGAACCCCGCCGCGGCCCTGACGCCGCGGCTTCGCTTGGCAAGCTCGACTGAGGTCGACACGGCGGCATGATGGGGAATGCGGTCGAGAAACCGCAGTTGCAGCAGTCCCATCCGCATGATCGCCAGCGCCTCCGGCTGGATGCCGCCGAGGTCGCGGCCGCAAAAGCGTTCAAGCTCATAATCGAGCCGCGCGCGCCATGCGATAGTGCCGAGGACGAGACGGGTTGCGAGGCGGCGGTCGGCGAGCGAAAGCGCCGGGAGTCTCGCCCCGAGCATCGCATCGGCATAGCCGCCGCGATGCTCGACCGCCATGAGAATTTCGATCGCCGTTTGCCGCGCCGCGAGACCGGTCGCGGTGCTGCCGGCCCGATCGCCATGTGAAGGTTTCACGAGCCCAGGCGCGCGCCGGCGCCGATGCGGCGTCCATTGAAAAAATCCAGCGCTTTCATTCGCTTGCGCCCGGGCGCCTGCACTTCGAGAAGAACGAGTCGTCCGATGCCGCACTGGACCGCCGGTGCGGGCTTTAGAGAGAGAACGGTCCCCGGAGATTCCGCGCCTGCGCGGGCGGGCTCGACGCGCCCGCGCCATATCATCAGCGTCTCTCCGTTCAGCGTCGTGCGCGCGACAGGCCAGGGATCGTACGCGCGAATCATCCGCTCGATCGCTGCCGCATCGCCGCTCCAGTCGATAATCGCATCTTCCTTTTTGATCGGCCTGGTGTACGTCGCCAGCGACTCGTCCTGCGGCGTCTCGGCCGCTTCGCCTCGCGCGATGAGGTCGAGAGCCTCAAGCAGCGCGGCCGCTCCGAGTTCCGCAAGCTTGTCCTTGAGCGAACCCTGCGTGTCATCGGGCGCGATGGGAATCGCACGCTTGAGAATCATCGGACCGGCGTCCATCGCCGCCACCATCCGCATGATTGTCACTCCCGTCTCAACCTCGCCGGCGAGAATCGCGCCCTCGATTGGTGCGGCGCCGCGATGGCGCGGCAGCAGGGACGCATGAACGTTGAGCGGCATGATGCGCGGGAGATTAAGCACCGTCTGGGGCAGGATGCGCCCATACGCTGCCACCACCAGCAGGTCGGGTTCAAAAGACGAAAGCTCGGCCAGAAATTCGGGCGTCCTGATAAGGACCGGCTTGAGCGCCGGAATTCCGTGTCGCGACGCCACCGCTCCCACTTCGCTCGGAGAAAGCGCCATCCCGCGCCCGCGCGGTTCGTCAGGACGGGTCACCACCGCAACCACGCGAAAGCGCGGGTCCGCCGCCGCGATGATACGGTCGAGAATATGGGCGGCCAGCGCGGGCGTGCCCATGAAGACGATTTTCAGCGGCGTGGCGATAGCGCTAGATGCGGACCGTGGAGGGACGCTCGTCGGCCTTGCCCTCCTTGATCAGTTTCTTGAGCTTGCGTCGATAAAGTTCGCGCTTGATGCGGCTGATTCGATCGATGAACAGCTTGCCTTCCAGATGGTCGATCTCGTGCTGCAGCGCGACCGCCAGAAGATCGTCGGCTTCAATCTCGACCTCCTTCTCCTCCGGCGTCCATGCGCGCACCAGCACCTTGGCCGCGCGCTCAACCTCGGCGGAATAGTCGATCACGGACAGGCATCCTTCTTCCCAGATGATCTTTCCCTCCGCCTCGACGATCTTCGGATTGATCAGCTTGAGCAGATGTTTGCCCGGTTCGTCATGGTCGGTATCGAGCACGATGACGCGTTTTGACTCGCCCACCTGCGGCGCGGCGAGACCGACTCCGGGAGCCGCGTACATCGTCTGCACCATGCTGTCGATAAGCGAGTTCAGGGCGCCGTTGACGTTCTCGACCGGATGCGCGGGCCGCTTGAGAACCTCATCCGGGAATTTGCGTATGCGCAGAAGAGCCATCGAAATCGTTGTGAAACATCCAATTTAACAAACCCATGAACTCCTCGAAAGCCGCTGCCAGGCAGCCCTTTTTCAGCGAATTTCACATTTCACCGAGGGGCTCGCTTTTCACCGGACCCTGCGGCGGCTACGTTGGTCACAGCCTATGGAACTGGTAAGCCGGGTCGCGTTTGTCCTGTGCCGCCCGATGAACTCCGGAAACATCGGGGCCGCCGCGCGCGCGCTCAAGAACATGGGATTCTCCGATTTGAGGATCGTCGCGCCCGCGGCCTCGTCGCGCAACCGCTCCGCAACCGCGATGGCGGTTCATGCGGGGGACGTCCTCGCCAACGCTTCGATTTGGCCCGAACTGGGTTCCGCCCTCGCCGACCGAACGATCACCGTCGGCACGACGTGCAGGGCCGGGCTCTATCGCAGTGGAGCGATGTGGTTGCGCGACGCGGCATCCGCGCTGGCAAACGATGCTTCAACGAACCGAATTGCGATCGTGTTTGGACCCGAAGACCACGGATTGACCAACGACGAACTCAAGCTATGCCATCGCTTGATCACAATACCGGCGGCCGAGGAATATCCTTCGCTGAACCTGGCGCAGGCGGTGATGGTTGTCGCCTACGAACTGCACCTCGCGATGGCCGCATCGAATTCCACGGCCAGGGCAGCGACGGCGGAATTCGCGCCCGCCGATGAAGTCGAAGCGATGCTCGCGCGGATGGCCGAGGCGCTCGTGTCGATCGGTTTTCTGCCGGAGGACAATCCCGATCACATCATGTTCGCGCTGCGCGCAATCCTCGGGCGGGCAGGACTGGCCCGGCGCGACCTGGACATCCTGAACGGAATCGCTCGCCAGATGAAATGGACCGCCGAAGGCGGCGCCGAAACGCTCAGCCGCAAGCGCAGAGTTGGGCTAAAGCTTAAGTAGCGCCGCGACTCTTGAGCGATCGGCGAGACCTGAAAGGGACAGCCGAGAATCGACAAGGGCGGCGGCCGCGTCGTGTGGGGCGACGCGGCCGCCTTTTTGGGGGAGTTTCGCCGGCTCACGACTGCGGGGTCGGGGTTCGTGAGCGGCTTCGGTTCAGCCCCTTCCGAAGGGAGCGCGGGGAGGGCTCGCGTTTGCTCCATCCGGACCGCGATCTGAGACCGTTACAATCCTTACCCGGACCGAATTTTAGCCCCACCTGCGACGCTCCATCATCAAGAAGTTGTTAGCCGCTCGTTAAATCGCACGGACCTGTCCACAGGCAGGTTGTGCGCGCGTTCGAGGTATCTACACCGCTCGAACCTGCCCGGCCGCGAGCTGTAATCGGATTGCACCGCAGATGAGGAGACGCGAAGATGCGCCCATGGAATATGATCTGATCGTGCGCGGCGGCGAGGTCGTGGATGGCTCCGGCGGACCCCGCATCCGAGCCGACCTCGCCATCAAGGATGGCCGTATCGCGGATTTGATCGAGCCGGCTCACGCGTCAGGCGCGCAGGCGCCTGGGGAAATCGATGCCGCCGGACTTATTGTCTCGCCCGGATTCATCGATCTGCATTCACATTCCGACTGGGTCGCGCCCATCGCGGAGCACGCCGCAATTCTCAAACCGTTCCTCATGCAGGGCGTCACGACATTTGTCGGAGGCAACTGCGGATTCTCAGTCGCGCCCATTCGCCGCGAGCGCAGCAGGATGCTCGATGAATCGGGCCAGATGCTCTCGGAGCGGAAGTTCGACTGGACCTGGCAGGAAGTCTCCGAGTTCGGCGCCCATCTGAAGCGCCAGGGTCTCGCGCTCAACGTCGCGCATCTGGCCGGCCACGGCAGTATCCGCCTGTGCGTGATGGGCGCCGATGCGGGCGAGCCTTCCGCGGACCAGCTTCGCGAGATGCAGACGATGCTCGAGCGGGCGATGGCGGATGGAGCGGTCGGGCTGTCCACCGGACTCGGCTATTTTCCGGGGATGATCGCAAAGCCTGCCGAGCTTGCGGCGATGGCGCGGGTGGCGGCGGCAGCTGGCGGCGTCCTGACATCGCATCTGCGCGCATACTCGACGCGCTCGTTATTCTTTCAGAGCGACGTTCATCACAACCTGCTTGCGGTGCGCGAGATGATCAACGTGGCGCGCGAGGCGCGCGCGCCGTTGCAGATATCGCATCTGATTTTTGTCGGCCGGCGCACATGGCCGACGGCCGGCGAAGTTCTGGCCGAAATCGAACGCTCCCGGAATGATGGCGTTGACGTCGCGTTCGATACTTTTCCCTACACCTGCGGCAACACGACTATCCGGGTAATCTTTCCCGCCTGGTCGCAAAACCGACTCGAAGAGCTGCTCGACAGCGCCGACGGATGGGCTCGGCTGCGCGACGGATTCCAGCCCCTGCGCGCGTTTATCGCGCAGGGCGTTCAGCTCATGTGGGCCGTGAAACCGGAACTGGCGCATTTCGAGGGCAGGTTCTTTGGCGAAATTGCCGACGCGATGAAGCTGGACCCGGTCGAGGCTTATCTGACGATCGCGCGGGAGAGCGGCACGCGCGCCCGCGTGCTCAACCATCTCTATAGCGGCGACGATGAAGGCGATGAACAGGCGCTGCGCGCCGCGATGAGCCATCGCCTGAACGCCTTCGAGATGGACACCATCCTCACCTCGCACGGGCATCACAATCCGGCGAGCTTCGGCACCTACCCGCGTATCCTGGGCTACTACGTGCGCGAGCTTGGATTGCTGGCGCTGGAAGAGGCGATTTACAAAATGACCGGGATGGCGGCGGAGCGGATGAGGCTTGGCGGGCGCGGTTTGATCCGAAGGGGTTTCGCAGCCGATTTGTGCATCTTCAACCCGGAGACCATCGGATGCGCGGCCGATTCGCGCGCGCCAGGTCGCAACCCCGTCGGCATCGAACACGTTCTCGTCAACGGCAAATCGGTTGTGGAAAAGGGCAAGTGGATCGGCGATGGCGTGCTGGCGGGCCAGTGGTTGACCCGAGGATGACAGAGAGACGCGCGGCTTATATGCGCCGAATCGCGCGCGAGCCTGATGTGTCCGCGCGTTCGAGCGGTTCTTACCGCTCCATGTCCTGGATCTTCTGATCGACCTCGCGCAGTTTGGCGAGCTTCTGATCGGTCGGCGTCAACGCGTCCGGTTTCTTTTCCGCGGCAAGCTGCTCGCTATGCTGCGTCGGCAGCTCGCCGTCGATCTTCTGGAGCGCTTCTTTCGCCAGCCGCCGCACCATCGGACTCGGATCCTCGTCCGCATACTTGATGAGCGTCGGCGTCGCCTTGTCGTTGCCGATTTCACCCAGCGCGAACACCGCAGTTCCGCGGCCCTGCTCGTCGGATTCTCCCTGCAGGTACTGGATTATCGGCAGCGTTCCCTGTGCATCGCCGATTCTGCCGAGCGCGGCAACCGCGTGCAGCCGCACGGCAGGTTCGGTCGTCCGCAGGAAGAGCATCTGCGAAAGCGGCACGACCGCGGTGTTGGTTCCGCGATAGCCAAGAATGTCGACTGCCTTGATTTTCACCCGGATGTCGGGATCGGAGAGCGACTCGATGAGGACGCGATCGGCATCGGGATCCTGAACGTCACGCAGCTTGTTGAGTTCGGCGACGCGCACGTTGGGATCGGCGTCTTTCAGGCCGAGTTTGACGTCCTTGATGATCTTGAAGGTGGATTCCTTGTTGGCGCGCGCCGTGATGTCGTCAATGCCCGCTTTCGTCATGCCCTGATGCATCATCGGGCTGTTGGCCAGAGCGCTACCGAGCCCCTGACCGCCGTACGACTGCGAACGCGCGGCGGAAGGAAGCGCCAGGGCAACCGCGCATATAGCCATCGCTCCGAAAACAAATCGGCTCTTCGACATTTCCCGGCCCTCCGCGATCCGTCAGAATTATTGGCGATAATGTTCCGGGTTGCAAGCAAGGTTACCTGCAAGGATCGGCGGAAAGCCAGCAAAATCGCGGTTTTATTGATTGCGGCGGGAGTCGCCGCCGCGCTCGCCATGCCGCGTACTGCCATATCAGGCGATCCGGATGCCTCCGGCGACGCCGGCGACGGAGGCAAACCGCATCACAAACACAAGGCGGCCGCGGAAAAAACTCCTCTCGCGCTTCCCACCGACGTCAAAGTGCCGTCCTACACCCCTTCGGCGTTCCCGTTTCACGACGGCGAGCGGCTGGTCTATGAGGCGTCATGGATCGGAATTCCGGCGGCGCGCGGATGGTTTGAACTGCATCGGAACAAAAAGGACCCGGCGCTGTGGACCGTCGAGGCGTGGATTCAGACCAACAAGGTCGTCGATCTCCTCTTTCGGATGCGCGATTACATGCGCGAGCGCGTGGCGGTAGGTTCGCTCAGAACTCAGGAGATCTACCAGGTCCAGCACGAAAACCAGCGCGCCAACGAATACACGATCAGCTTCGATGAGCGCACCAAGCTGGTCGTCTCCACCAAAAAGAATCGCAAGGGAACCGAAACGCACGAATTCGTCTCCAACGATCCGTTCGGACCCATCTCGGGCGCGATGATGGCGCTCAGCCAGGAACTCAATCCGGGCAACCGGCTCGTGTTCGACGTGTTCTCGGGAACCAACCGCTACGTGTTCGACTTTACCGTGGACAACAGAGAACAGGTTCATACCGCGCTCGGCACGTTCGACGCGCTTCGAGTAACCCCGGGCATCGTCTATTTGAGCAACGGCAAGCTCCGCGGCCAGGCCCGCGAAACGACCGTGTGGATCAGCGCCGACCATCGGCATCTGCCGCTCAGGATGGAAGCGGCGACCTTCATCGGAACCGTGCGCGCCGACCTGGTGCAGATTGACGGGCCGCCGCTTGAGGGCGAGACCTCCGCGGAAGCCCAATCCGGCACGCTCGCCGGCCGCTGATCGGTTCTTCTCTGCAATCAGGATGGAAGTGGGCGCGCGCGCCCACTGGCTATGGCGGGAAAGGCTGCTCTATGCTGTCCGCATCCGGGGGAACCGTTTATGGCGAAAAAGCTGGAATTCTTTTACGACTGCAGCAGTCCGTGGACCTATCTGGCGTTCAGCAGAATCGAGGAGGTCGCTCGCCGGCACAATGCCAATTTGACATGGCGGCCGTTTCTGGTCGGCGGCGTGTTCAACTCGGTCAATCCCAGTGTCTACGAGACGCGCGCAAATCCCGTCAAACCCAAGGCAAGGTACTACACGAAGGATTTGCAGGATTGGGCGAACTACTACGGACTGAAGATCGGCAATCCCACCGTGTTTCCGGTCAACTCGGTCAAAGCGATGCGCGGTGCGTTTGTCGCCGAAGAGCACGGCAGGATCTCCCCATATTCCAGGCGCGTATTTGAAAGCTACTGGGGCGAGGATCGGGATATCAGCCAGGACGACGTCCTTCGCGACATCGTGCGCCAGGTGGGACTCGACGAAAAGGAATACTTCGAAAAGATCAACGCCGCCGAGTACAAAGCCAGGCTGCGTTCCAACACTGAGGAATTGATCGAGCGCGGCGGCTTCGGGTCTCCCACCATCTTCGTCGATGGCGTGATGTTCTTCGGCAACGACCGTCTGCCCCTGGTCGAGTGGGAACTCGACAAGTAACGGGTCGCTCGCAAGCAGTCCGGCCCGTCGATGGAGCCGCAGGGGGAGAGAATTCGCGCGTTTGTCGCGATGCGAGTCAGCGAAGAGGTTGAAGCCGCCCTTGCGGAGTTTATTCAGAAACTCAGTTCGCCGCGCGACGGAATTGCCTGGAGCCGCCCCGACAAGCTGCACATCACGCTCAGGTTCCTCGGCGCGGCTGTCGATCCCGCGCTACTGGCGCCTCTGAAAGAGGCGCTTGCGCGCATCGCCGGCCAAACGCCTCCGCTGTTAGTACGCACCTGCGGAGTGGGCGGCTTTCCCGATTTGCGCCATCCGCGGGTCTTATGGGCGGGACTGGAATGCGATCGACTGGGAGAGCTTGCGGCAAAAATTGAAGATGCGGCGGTCGCGGCGGGTTTCGAACCTTCGCGCCGCCCATGGGCGCCGCATTTGACAATCGGACGGGTGCGCAATCCACATCGCATCAGGCGCGCGGTGAGACTTCTCAAAGAGGCGCACGATCGCGACTTCGGCGTTTCACGAATCGCGGAAGTCGCGCTTTATCGAAGCCGGCTCGCGCCCGAAGGCGCAGAATACGAAAGACTGGCGGCATTCGGCTTTTCATCACCTGTCTGATTGTTCGCTCTCGGAGCGCGCCCCTCCCCGCATCAACCGCGGCGCGCCGATTGGATAGCGCGGCGTCGATGCGCGATAATTGTTCCAGAGACGATTGCCGATGGCTGAGATTATCGACTTTGCCGAGGCGCAGGCCGAGCGGCGGCGCGCGCGCAGTCACGAGCGCGAGAACCTGGAACGCGCGGTCGAAGTCTTGAAGGCAAGCCTTGCGGCCACTGCGCAATCGCTCGCCGAAGCGCCCCGGGAGCAGCAAGCGGAGTTACTTACGCGGGTCGAGCGACTCGCCGCAATGATCCGCTACGGAATGCGAATGCTGGGCGACTCTTCCGACCCGGGACTGGACGGGCCTCGGCTTGGCGAGTCGCGCTGACTCGTTCCACGGATGGGCGGCGACGACATCAGCCTGAGAATCGTGCGGGTGGAAAGCATCGGCGAAGTTGCCGACGGCGCTCGCAAGCTGATCATCCAGACTACCCGCGGGCCAATCCCGATGATCCTGCACGCGGCTGGCGATCCCGACCGCGCTGCTCTATGCGTCAGCGGCGCGATCGGCGGTCTCGACGGACCATCGCGCCTTTACCCGCGTCTCGGCGAGCAACTGCCCGCGGTGGGCGTCGCAGTCGCGCGGATCGATTATCGAGAACCGAACGAGTTCGGTGAGTGCCTGCTTGATGCGATGGCGGGGATGGCGCTGCTGCGGGGGATGCGTTACCGGCGCGCGGCGCTGATCGGCCATTCATTCGGCGGCGCGGTCGCGATCAACGCCGGAACCCTCGCTCCGATGGTAACGACCGTGATCGCGATTTCAAGCCAGCTTGCGGGCGCGCATGTGGTCGATGAACTCTCGCCGCGCCCTCTTCTGCTGGTTCACGGAACCGCCGATGAAATCCTGCCGCACCAGTCATCCGAAGCGATTTTTGAACGCGCCCGCGAACCCCGGACGCTCAAGCTTCTGCCCGGCGCAAACCATCGCTACACCGGGTTCGATGATGAACTCTATAAGATCGTGTCGGATTGGCTGATCGAGAAAATCTGAAGCCGGAAAAGCAATCTGGACCGAGGATCGCTTCATCTATACTCTTCAATGAAACACTACAGAGCCTGACGTATGGCAAGCGGACACAGAATCGCGGTGGTCGGGGCCACCGGAGCGGTCGGCCAAACGACCCTGAAACTCCTCCACGAACGAAAGTTTCCGGTGCGCGAACTGCGCGCCCTCGCTTCCAAACGTTCCGCCGGCAAGAAGGTCACTTTCGCCGGAGAACCCATAACCGTCGAGGAGCTTAAGCCGGACTCCTTCAAGGGCGTCGACATCGCCTTGTTCTCGGCGGGCACCGAGCAATCGCGCGAGTTTGCACCTGCCGCGGTCAAGGCGGGGGCGATCGTAGTAGACAAATCCAATGCGTTCCGGATGGACCCGGACGTTCCGCTTGTGGTCCCGGAAATCAACGGCGAGACCGCGAAGCATCACAAGGGGATTCTCGCCTGCCCCAACTGCACGACGATCGTGACGGTAATGCCGCTCAAGCCGTTGCACGATGCGGGCCGGCTGCGCAGGGTCATCGCGACGAGTTTTCAGGCGGTCTCCGGCGCCGGGATCGCCGGGGTCGACGAGCTTCGAAGCCAGACGCTGGCCTGGGCGCGCGGCGAAGCCCTGAAGCCCTCGTTTTTCCAGCATCAGATCGCCTTCAACGTCATCCCGCACATCGACAAGTTCGTCGAGGGCGGGTACACGGGCGAAGAGATGAAGCTGGTCAACGAAGTGCGCAAGATCCTCGCGGCGCCCGACCTGCTGATTTCGGCGACAACCGTGCGTGTGCCGGTGTTCACCGCGCATTCGATCTCCGTCAATGCGGAGACCGAAGTGAAGGTGAGCGCGGCGCGCGCTCGGGAGGCATTCGAGAGGTTTCCGGGGCTCAAGGTCGTCGACGACCCCGCGCACAACCGCTATCCAATGCCGATAGTGGCGGAAGGCCAGGACGACTGTCTCGTCGGCCGCATCCGCGAGGACATCAGCAATCCGCGTGGGCTGAATTTCTGGGTAAGCGGAGATCAGCTTCGTAAAGGCGCCGCCCTCAACGGCATCCAGATCGCCGAACTGATTATCCGATAGAAGCGCACCAACACCGCAAAATTCGAGGCCGGAGCGGACGCCCGCTCCGGCCTCGTTGTTTTTCTGCGCGTTGACGGTCAGTTGCAGGAGCTGGCACCCGTCTCCGGAGGCAACGCGAAGAAGACGACGCCGTTGTTGTTGTTGCATCCCAGCGTCGTCGTTGTCCCGGCGCAGTTTCCGGACGGGAGCGCGGTCGTGATCGAAGACGGAGCGCTCTGAAACTTGGCCAAATCGACCTGCACGAGGAATGTAGCTCCGTTCGATGAACTACCCACGACATTCGCTGCGTAGCCAAGATTGTGAATCGAATCGACCGCAACCGCGTACGGGTCGCCCTGGGTGGCCCATGCGCACCCGTTTGGATCGTTGGGCAACGTTGTCGAAATCGCGGACAGCGCGGCGGCGGTTATCTGGGTCACCGGACTTGACGGCATCGAGATAAGGCTTATGCCGGGGTTCTCGTCCTCAATCAGGAACGCCTGATGGGTAGCCGAGTTGACGGCCGAACCGGCGGTCGCGCTCGGTAATCCGCTGAGCAGCACTGAATTGGGATTGGTCCCTCCTTCGGTCACCGTGCATGAAGATCCCGACCCGGAGAGCATCGAGCCGTTCAGATTAAGAACGGTCGCCGTTCCGTTTTCATTGCTGATCACGACGAGATCGGTCGTGTTGTCGACCGAAGCGCCATCCTGATCGCCGCCCAGGTTCGCGTCCGAAAGCGCACAAGTTCTGCTTCCGGTCACGTCGATTACCTGGGTCTGTCCGGTAGGGCTGTCGTCCGAGGAATCCACCACCTGCTGAGTATTGGGATTGAAGGCGAAGGTCTCGGGATAATTAGCGGGGATCAATGTTCCAAAGGTCTTCGCGACCGGATCGAAGGAAATGAACCCGGTGCACGCGCCGGGCGCCGGACATCCTGTTCCATCGGTTACGCCCAGAATCGCGACGTTGTTGACCGGGTCGAACAGCACCTGCCCGGTATCTCCCGGCTGGCTGTTGCCGGGTATGGTGATCGGCGTCGGAGTCAGAAGCGCGAACGTGTTTTCATCGATCAAATCGACAAAGCCGGTGCCGCTCGAACCGCTGACCACAATCACGATCGCGTCTTTCGCGTCGAGCGCGGTTCCGGTCGGGGAATCCGGATGTCCCAGTATCACCGTTGTCTTGCGCGGATCGGTGGTGTTGGGATCAACGCCCACATCCAAAACCGCCACTCGCGAGTTGGTATCGAAGCCCGGCGGATTAAGAAGCGGCACGAAGGCAAGATGTTTGGTCGGATCCAAGGCAAACAACCCCGAACCGGTGGAACCGACCACGGGGGTCGGCGTAGCGGTCGGCGTCGTGGTAGCGGTGGCCGTCGGCGTGGGTTTCTCGTGTCCTCCGCACTTGGCGCACGGATCGCATGCCGACAACAAGGCCGCGGTTGTGAAAGCAAGCGCCGCGAGCGCAAGCGAGTTAAGAATACGCGATGCCATCTGACTCCTCCCTACGGTCATCGCCCCCCGGAAATACGCCGCAAGCTACATAGAAGCGGTCACTGTTGCAATTGTTCGCCCACGAAAAGTTTTTTTTCTATACCAAATGCTCAGATATCCAAACCTCGGCCGTGCCCCGATCCGCCGCCGCCCTGCTCGTTCATGACCGTTAACCGGCCCTATTTCCAATCACGCCGCGTAATCAGGCATTCGCTCAAGGCATCTTTGGCGAGGCACCGCCACCTTGGATGCCTGACCGGATGGTCGGTCGATTGACACCCGACGCCTCCTTCGCTAACTCTGATGGCACCATAGTGTAGAGCCTTATCGAGAGCGGCGGAGGGACTGGCCCGATGATGCCGCAGCAACCGGCCCGAAAGGGTGCTGGTGCTAACTCCTGCGAGGCCTCTCCGATTGGGGGGTCTTGGAAGATAGGGCGAGAGTTGAAGAACCCTCGTCCTCGCCTGCAGGAAGAGGGTTTTTTTGATGTCCCCATCCGCATCTCCCGAAGGCCCGGAAAAATGCAGTCGCGCGGACGAATATTGATTGTTGGGGTCGGCGGCCTGGGTGTACCGGCCGCGTTCGCCCTCGCTCGCAGCGGTCCCTGCCGGATGACCCTGATCGATCCTGACCCGGTCGAGCTTTCAAATCTGGCTCGGCAGGTTATCTACCGCCAGGACGACCTTGGCAAGCCCAAGACGGAATGCGCCGCGCGGCGAATTCGCGGTCGGTTTCCGAACGTCGAGATCGAGCCGCGCGTAATTGCGCTCGACCCCGACAACGCGCTCGGGTTGGCGCAATCGCACGACTTTATAATCGACGCCACCGACGATCCCGCGGCCAAATTTCTGATCAACGACGCTGCCATCAAGACTCGCCGTCCCTTTGTCTACGGGGGCGTGATCGGGATGACGGGACAGGCGATGACGGTGATTCCCGGAGATACCGCGTGTCTGCGATGCCTGTTCGAAGAGCCGCCCGGGCAAACCGAAGTCGCGTCCTGCCGAGAAGCGGGAATTGTGGGCGCGGTGGCGGGGGTAATCGGCGAAATCCAGGCCGCAGAGGCCCTCGCCTCTCTGTCCCACGCAACTCCGCGCCTGGCGGGACGAATTTTAACCTACGACGCAACGAGGCCGGCTCGATTCAGGACCACGGAAGTACCTGCGCGACCCGGATGCCGATGCGGCGCGTGGATCGGCAAGTCCGCCACGCCGTCCGTTCATCAATAGAGGACCACGATGAGCTACATCACCAATCTGAAGTGCAAGGAGTGTGGACAGGAATATCCGGTGGCGCCGCTTCACGTCTGCGAGACGTGTTTCGGGCCGCTGGAGGTCGGGTACGATTACGCAAAGATCCGCGCCGCCATTTCCCGCGAGAAGATCGAATCACGACCTCGCAATCTCTGGCGCTATCGCGAATTGCTTCCGGTCGACGGCGAAGCGGAGGCGGGACCCCATTCCGGCTTTACTCCCCTGGTACATTGCAAGCGCCTGGGCGCCGAGCTTGGGATGAAGCATCTCTACGTCAAGGACGACACCGTCAATCATCCGACCCTTTCGTACAAGGATCGGGTGGTGTCGGTCGCGATCACCAAAGCGCGCGAATTTGGCTTTACTACCGTGTCGTGCGCGTCAACCGGCAACCTCGCGACGGCTGTCGCCGCGCACGCCGCGCGAGCTGGCCTCAAATGCTTCATCTTCATGCCCGAGGGCGTGGAAGCCGGAAAGATCGTCGGCTCGACCATCTATGGAGCGCAGGTCATCACGATTCGCGGTAACTACGACGACGTCAATCGGCTGTGCAGCGAGATTGCCGACAAGTACGGATGGGCCTTCGTCAATATCAATCTCCGGCCCTACTATACCGAGGGCGCCAAGACCTTCGGCTTTGAAGTAGCCGAGCAACTCGGATGGAAGCTGCCCGACCACATCGTGGTTCCGACCGCTGGCGGCACTATCCTGCCCAAGGTCGCCAAGGCCTTCAAAGAGCTCAAGGAAGTCGGATTGGTCAAAGGGCCAGAGTTCAAAATTTACTCCGCGCAGGCGGCCGGATCCGCACCCGTCATTCACGCGCTGCACAAGGGCGTTGACCTGATCACCCCGGTCAAGCCGGACACCATCGCCAAGTCGATCGCGATTGGCAATCCGGCCGACGGCTACTACGTGCTGCGGGCGGTGCGGGAGTCCGGCGGATGGGGTGACAGTGCGACCGACCCCGAAATAATAGAGGCGATCAAACTGCTCGCGCGCACCGAGGGCATCTTTGCCGAGCCCGCCGGGGGAACCACGCTGGCGGTAGCGCTGAAACTGATCAAGCAGGGACGAATCAAGCCGGACGAAACCACGGTGGTGTCGATAACCGGCAACGGCTACAAGACGCTCGAAGCCGTGGCCGGCGCAATCGAACGGCCTTTCGTGATCGACGCGCGGCTGGGCGAGTTCGATGCGCTGTTCGAGCGGCTTGGCGACGGCAAGCGCGCGGCCGCGTCGGCCTAGGGCGCGCCAAAAAAACGCGCATATTGCGGCGGGGCTGCCGCTTGTTTGGCGGTCCGCCCCGGAATAAGCATCAAGATCCGCTTGATGGAGGTATAGGTTAATCATGGCTGTCCGAGTTCGAGTTCCAACTCCATTGCGCCGGTTCACCGGCGGCGAGGGCGAAGTCCCCGCCGAAGGCTCATCCATCCGCCAGGTGATCGAAGATCTGGAGAAGCGCCATGCCGGAATTCGCGAGCGCCTGCTCGACGACAAGGGCGAAATTCGCCGCTTCGTGAATATCTATCTGAACGGCGACGATGTCCGGTTTCTCGATTCGCTGAACTCCAAGGTCAAGGACGGCGACGACATCTCGATCGTCCCCGCAATCGCGGGCGGAGTCTGACGATCGCTTACGGAGCGGGTTTTGTCGCGTAAATCGGCGAAGAACGGCGCGGATCTCGTCAACCGCGAGGTCGTGCCGACGACCCGCGCATCGAGCGTGCTCGAGCTGATCGGCAACACGCCGCTGCTCGAAATCACGCGGCTGACGCGCGGCCTTTTGCGGCCCGGCGTGCGAATCTTCGCCAAGCTCGAAGGATTCAATCCCGGCGGGTCGGTTAAAGACCGGCCCGCGCGCAAGATGCTCGAGGTCGGACTCAAAAGCGGCGACCTCCGCCCCGGCAAAACCATCATCGACTCGACCTCCGGCAACACCGGCATTGCGCTCGCGATGCTGGGGGCGGTGCTCGGCTATCCGGTCGAGCTGGTGATGGCGGCGAACGTGAGCCGCGAGCGCAAGAAGATAATCGAAGCCTACGGCGCCAAGCCGATTTATTCCGACCCGATGAAAAGTTCCGACGGCGCCATCGAGAAGTGCCGCGAGATCATCCGGGATAATCCCGGCAAATATTTCAAACCCGATCAGTACAACAACGAAGCCAATTCACTTGCGCATTTTGAGACTACCGGACCCGAAATCTGGCAGCAGACCAGAGGACAGGTAACCCACTTCATTGCCGGAATCGGCACCAGCGGCACGGTGATGGGCACCGGCCGCTATCTGAAGTCGCGTAACCCGGAAATACGGATAATCGCGGTCGAGCCCGACGACGAGCTTCATGGCCTCGAAGGGCTCAAGCACATGGCCACCGCGATCGTCCCAGGCATCTACCACGAGAACGAACTCGACCTGAAAATTCCCATCGGGACCGAGGAAGCTTACGAGATGGTGTATGCGCTCGGGCAATCCGAGGGCGTTCTGGTAGGGCAATCGTCAGGGGCGGCGATGGTGGCCGCGCTGAAGATCGCGCGCGACCTGCGCGAGGGATGCATCGTCACCGTATTTCCCGACTTCGGCGACAAATATCTGTCCACCAATCTGTGGATTGGATGGCAGGAATGGCGGCGTGAACGGCTCGCACAGGTTCTCAGCAAATGGAACGCATCCACGAACGTTACTACCTGAGCTATCCCCGCGCGCTTATCAAAGAGCCGATTCTTTACCATCTGGTGAAGAAGTTCGACCTGATTTTTAACATCCGCGGCGCCAGCGTTTCGGAAGAGATGGGGCTGGTTGCCGTCGAGTTCGAGGGAACCCGCGATCAGATCGAGCGCGCAATCGTGTGGCTGAGATCCTCGGGCGTCACTGTCGAACCGATCGAAAAAAACGTCATCGAATAGCGACCGTCCCCGCACAGGCAAGGGCGATCCCCTGGCGGATGATTGGCATGCCTCTGACCTCCGAGCAGATCGAACGCTACAGCCGCCAGATCATCGTGCCCGGCATCGGCGGAATCGCGCAGGAACGTCTGCTCGCGTCGCGCCTGCTCCTCGCGGGCGACATGCGCGACGTCGAGACCGTCCTTTCATACCTGGTCGGCGCCGGAGTCGGCAGAATTGAGGTCGTGTGTGCGCGGGATGACGTCGATTTCAGCGAAATTGCGTCATCGATGCGCGCGCTGAATGCCGATTCGCACGTGACCCCTTTTCGTGACACGCCGGCGGCACCCGACGCCGTGCTGGCGATTGCCGGAAGCAGATCCGCGCTCGCGCTGATCGCACCACTCACCACGCGGTTCAAACGCGCCCCCTGGGTGGCGGCACGCCTCGATGATCGCCCGTGTATCGCCGTGTTGCCGGCGCCGCCACCCTGCCCCCGATGCGCTCGCGATGTGTTCGTCGCGGCATTCAGAAGCCGCGCGGAAACCGCGGACGCCGTCGCGATGGCGGCAGCCGGCGAAGCCCTCAAGATGCTCGCGGGATACGGAGAAAAGCCGGGTCCCGCTTTGATAGAGTTTGATGACTATAATTCGCTGTCGCGCGAAATTTTGCCCGACCCGGGATGCGATTGCGGGGCGAAAGGAACCTAGCCTGTATGTCCGCTTCGTTGTGGCTGTTTGATTTCGACAATACCCTGGCGCGACTCGAACCCGTGGTCGATTGGGCCGCGAGCCGCCGCGAATTGGAACCGATGTTGCGGGCGGCGGGCGCTCCGGAGCCGCTCTTCGAGCGGTTTCCAAAAGGAAACCTCCTGCTTTACGACGCCTACCGAGCGCATCTCGGCGGACTGGTGCGCCGCGATGGCGGTGAGCATTCAGCTATTCTGCGCCAGGCGTCCGCGATTATCGAAAAGTACGAGCTTCTAGGCGTCGATCGAGCCGAGCCTCTGGAAGGCGCCATCAGCCTCCTGTCGTCGCTGTGCGATGGAGGCCGGATGGTCGGTATCGTTACCTCGAACTCCTCGCGCACAGTCAAGCGGTGGCTGGAGGTGAACCGCGCAAGTGAACTCGTCAAGCTCGTGGTTGGCCGGGATTCCCTGCTTCCCCTCAAGCCCGCTCCCGATACGCTGGTCGAGGCCCTGAAGATCTCGGCAGTGAAGGCGAGCGACGCAAGTTATGTTGGCGACACGGTCAACGACTACCACGCGGCATCCGCTGCGGGAGTCAGTTTTTATGGTGTTGCCGTTTCGGACAGCGCTCGCGATGCGTTAATTCGGGCCGGAGCGGCGATGGTCTTTGCGTCGCCATCGGCACTTGCGATTCACCTGGCCCCCGACTTCTCGAGTTCGGCTCCAACGCCGAGAAGCGAAACTTAGCCGAAGGCCCGAATCCCGATTTTTGCCTTGTATGCTTAATCCCGATTAAGTAACTTGGGTAGCTCGACAAGTAATCTATTGCTCAGGGGAGACGTTTCTAATCCACAATGGACGAAGGATTTACTCTTTGGTTCACAGGACTTTCAGGAGCCGGCAAATCTACGCTTGCCAATCTGGCCGCCGAGGAGCTCCGCCGGCGCAGCCATAGGGTCGAGATTCTCGACGGCGACGAGGTCCGCATGAATCTGTCCAAGGGCCTCGGTTTTTCCAAGGAAGACCGCGACACCAACATAAGGCGCATCGGCTACGTCTGCAATTTGCTGGCGCGCAACGGCGTGATCGCGATCTCGGCGGCTATTTCGCCGTATCGCGATGTGCGCGACGAGATCCGGCGAAATCATCGGCGGTTCTTTGAAGTTTACATGAAGTGTTCGATTGAAAAGCTGAGCGAGCGCGACGTGAAAGGGCTCTACAGAAAGGCGCTCGCGGGCGAGATCAAGAACTTCACCGGCATTTCCGACCCCTACGAAGAACCACTCAGCCCCGAACTCGTAATCGACAGCGGGCTCGAACGCGTGGAGGACAGTCTCCAGAAACTGATCGGGACCCTTGAAGCGATGAAATACATCCGCAACGGAGCAGGCCGATGAGCGTGCGCGACGATGCAATCACGGCTCACGGGGGCGGTGAACTGGTCGATGCCAAGGCGCCGGAATCCGAACGCGCCTCGCTCAAGGCGCGGGCGGCTTCGCTGGCGGCGGTGAAGTTGAGCGCGCGAGACCTGGCCGACCTCGAGATGATCGCCTCGGGCGCATTCTCACCGCTCACGGGTTTCATGGGCGAGGCCGACTACGTCCGAAGCCGCGACGAGATGCGGCTGGCTTCGGGGGTGCCGTGGTCGATACCGATCACTCTGGGCGTCGATGAAGCTACGGCGCGTTCGCTGAAAACCGGAACCGACGTCGCGCTCGTCAACGATAGCGGACAAGGGCTCGCAATCCTGAAGCTAGACGAAATCTACAGAGTCGATCGCGTTCGCGAGGCGCAGGCGGTGTTCGGAACGGCCGAAGACGCGCATCCGGGCGCAAAGAACGTGACCTCAACTCCGCCCTGGTGCCTGGGCGGAAAGGTCGTCCTGTTCGAGGAAATTCCCGGCCGCACGTTTCTGGAATATCGCCTCGAACCGCGGCAGACGCGGGCGGCGTTTCGCGAGCGCGGATGGAAAAAAATCGTCGCCTTCCAGACTCGCAACCCAACCCATCGCGCCCACGAATACATCCAGAAGGCTGCCTTGGAAGTATGCGACGGCCTGCTGCTGCATCCGCTGGTCGGCGAGACCAAGGGCGATGATGTCCCGGCGGCAATCCGGATGGAGACCTACAAGGTCCTCCTCGAACTCTACTATCCCAAAAATCGCGCGATGCTTTCGGTGATGCCGGCTCATATGCGCTACGGCGGACCGCGTGAAGCCATTCTTCACGCGATCGTCCGGCGCAACTACGGATGCACCCATTTCATCGTGGGACGCGACCACGCCGGTGTCGGAAACTACTACGGAACCTACGATGCGCAGAAGATGTTCGAGCGGTTCAGCGCGGCCGAACTGGGCATCACGCCCCTGATGTTCGAGAACACCTTCTGGTGCAACAAGTGCCTGTCGATGGCGTCGTACAAGACCTGTCCGCACACGGACGCCGATCGGCTGCTGCTTTCGGGCACCAAGGTCCGCGAGATGCTGCGTGCGGGACAGGCGCCGCCGCCCGAGTTCACGCGCCCGGAACTGGCCGCGATTCTGGTCCGCGCGATGCGCGAGGCTAAATAGCAGCGAGCCGGCGCCGCGTCTTCCTACATTCGCGCCGCTTGCGCTCTGGCGGCGCGCCGAGCCCGTTCCGGGTCGCCCGACCAGGTCCACGCGACCGCGGTGCGGCTCACGCCGACCAGCACGCCGAGGAACTGGGTCGGATGGATAAACATCTCGGCGGCGCCGGCTTCGTCGCGCCGCCAGATGTTGGCCTTCGACCCGGTCGCCTCAATCCGCCTCGCAATCTCGCTCACATCGTCGGTCTCGACAAAAAACATATAGAGCGAATCGCCGCGTTTGCGATGAAACCGGCCCATCGCGAGATCGCCGCTCGTAATCTCGGCGATCTCGATTCGGTCCAGCCGCGACGGCGAATCGAACATCGTGAGCGTGCCCGTGTAACCGAAGTCCTTGCTCTCAATCGGCACAAACTTCGAGGAATCAAGCCCGAATAGTTTCGCGTATCTCTCCGACGCGGCCCGCCAGTCGCCGACCACGTTGGTGACCTCGTAGATCCACTTGATCGATCCGACCGGAGCCCGCTCGTGTTTGACGCTGATAACCGTGCGCATCCCGAAGGTTGCGGCCGGGTCCACAAACAACTGGCCTGACGCGCGCTGGAACTTCACGCCCTGCCCTTCGAGATGGCGCGCGGCAGCGTCCAGATCCTCGACGGAAAATCCGGCCGCGAACAACCCCTGCCCCCAATGGTCGATGAAATCGCGCGCCGGACCCGCGCCGTTCGGCTGAATCAGCTCGATCAGGCTTGAGCCCGCCTGCATCGTCGAGCGAAGCGCGGCGATCGGCGCGACCTCATCGCGTTTCGCGGGTTCCGCGCCGAAAACCGCGGCCGCGACTGTTTCGGCGGCGTCGATGTCCTTGACCGCAATCTGCACCCGGTCCACACGTTTCAGCATCGCCGTGGCTCCTTGATTCGACCGCGGCGCGTCATCGCCGCGAAATTCAGGGCATTCCGAGGGGTGCGCATGCGAGAAATCGCCCCGCGCGGGTTTCCCTACTGCAATGGCGGCTCGTCGTCTTCAGGCTGCATCACCGGCGAGCCGTGATGCAGAACCATCAGCCAGCGATGGCCGGCGCGCTCGAACACGTTGGTGGCAAGGACCTGCGATTTCGAGATTCCGTCGTAGCCGCGTTGCGTGAGGTTTTCCTCGACAATCACCACCGCCAGGTCGCCGCTGATCATGACCTCGATATCGCCGAGCTCGAACTTCATCTCGAACGCGCTTTCAAAAATCCGCTCCCAGCTCGTCATCACCGGCCCCCATCCGAGCAGCTTGCGCCATCCCGGATGGATGCAGACGATGCGCGGATCCTGGAGCCAGACCGACTCCATCTTGCCGACATCAAGGCTCTCGAACGCCTCGTAGAAAGCGCGATTGGCCGCCACCACTGAATCGCGATCGTTCATTGCCGCACCAACAGCGTATTGTTTGTTATGCTGCCCCGCCAGAGCCGCGATCACGCCCCTTGCGACGCCATCCGGCCCGCCAGCGCGGCGCCTGAAGCGTGGTGGGCGATCACGTCGCCGACGAGCTCCGCAATCTTCACGGCGGCTTGCGCGATGCGAAGGCCGCCGGGATGGATGTTCGAGATTACGGTGCGGTCCGGCTCCATCGAGCTCAGGCGCGGACGCCATATAACGTAAGCGCTAAGGCTCTCGGCCGTGGCCAGCCCCGGCCGCTCGCCGATAATCATCACGATTACGTCGGGTCGTACGATCTCGCCGATGTGGTCCTGAATTCGGACGCGAGCGTTGCGGACAAACACCGGCGGGAGCACGCGGCACGATCTGCGAAGCCGCCCGGTCAGGGCGCGCATCAGCGCTGGTCCATGCGCGCGCACCGCGGCGCACGAAAGCCCGTCGCCCACGCATAGCATCACCGCCGGCATCCCGGCTTTGCCGGCCGGACGAAGCCGTTTCAACCGCGCCGCGTCCGCGGCCGCAAGCCGCCGCCCCAGTTCAGGGCACAGAAGATAGGTCTCGCGCGATTCGGCCTGGCTGTGAACCTCGATCATGCCGTGACGCCTGGCCCACTCGGCCGGAAGCTCGATGCGAACCGCATCGACCGCGCGAGCGTGATCCGCGCGAAAGGCCAGCATCGCGCGCGTGGTGTAACGCACTCCCGCGCGGCCCACCGCGAGCCTCGCCGGGGTAGCGAGGGCCATTTTGTGAAAATCGTCAGTGGGAGCCTTCATTGTCCGCGCCTCGCGGACTCGTCGGTGCGCACGATCGGATCGCATCGGAGGCCGACTTCTCTACGCATTTGCGCGCTCCATCAAAATCCCAGCGTCGCCGGCGCGCGCGGTCAGGCCGCCGCGAAACAGTATTCCGCGCTCTTCGCACCATCGCTCGAATTCCGGCGCGGGCCTGAGGTTCAGCACGGCGCGCAGCGCGGCCGCGTCGTGGTAGCTCGTGCACTGATACGAGAGCATCACATCGTCGCCCATCGGCACCGCCATGAAGTAGTTGCATCCCGCCGATGCGAGCAGCACGGCGAGATTTTCGCAGTCGTTCTGATCCGCGCGCGCATGGTTCGTGTAGCATGCGTCGGCGCCGTGCGGCACGCCCAGCAGCTTCCCCATCAGATGGTCTTCGAGGCCCGCGCGCGTGATCTGCTTCGCGTCGTAGAGATACTCCGGACCGATAAAGCCGACAACGGTGTTGACCAGCAGTGGAGAATAGCGGCGCGCAAGCCCGTAGCATCGCGCCTCCAGCGTGACCTGGTCCGCGCCCTCGTGCGCGTTCGCCGAAAGCTCGGAGCCCTGCCCGGTCTCGAAGTACATCAGGTTGGGGGCCTGGAGCGCGCCGCGCTCGCGGATGGCCGCGGCGCCTTCATCGAGCATCGAGACGGTGATGCCGAAGCCGGCGTTGGCTTTTTCGGTCCCGGCCAGGCTCTGAAACAGGATGTCGATGGGAGCGCCGCTCTCAAGCGCGCGCATCTGGGTCGTGATATGTCCCAGCACGCAGTTCTGCGTGGGAACGCCGGTGCGCGCGATGATCTCCGCGGTGAGCTCGAGCAGGCGGCGAAGATTGTCGGGCTCGTCGATGCAGGGGTTTATGCCGATGAGCGCGTCGCCGCATCCGTAGGCCAGGCCTTCATAGATCGCGGCCGCGATTCCGTCGAGATCGTCGCGGGGATGATTCGGCTGCAGGCGAGTCGAAAGCCGGCCGCGAAGGCCAACCGTGGTTCGCGCCCTGCTTATCACGCGAATCTTCGATGCGATCGCGATCAAGTCCAGATTCGAGCAGAGCTTCGCGACCGCGGCGGCGCATTCCGCCGTGAGTCCGCGTCCCGCCGCCTCGATCTGATCTCCGGTCGTGGCGTCATCCAGCAGCCATTCGCGCAACTCGCCGATGCTCGTGTTCCTGCGCCGGGCGAATTCGCCGGCGTCGATTCCGTCGTCAATCACGCGCGTGACCTGGTCGCGCTCGTACGGCACCACGGGATGGTTTCGGAGATCGTTGACGGTGAGATCGGCCAGAACCATCTTCGCCGCGACCCGTTCCTGCTCGCTGCGCGCCGCGATACCGGCCAGCTCGTCTCCCGAGCGCGCTTCGTTGGCACGAGCCAGCACCTCGCGCACCGTGCCGAACCGGTAAGTCTTGCCGAACAGGCGCGTGGAGAGCTTCATCGTGGATTAGAAATGAAAGACGCGCACGGCCACGATTGCGCCGCCACGCCATTCGATAAGCTCGAGGACATGGGCGGGACCCGTCGAGTCGAGGTTTGAATGGCGCAGGTGTTCGACCGCCGCCCTGTCGCCCGATTCGGTGACCGTGAGCAGGTCGAAGCGCAGCCAGGTGAAGCGGGCGAACCCCGCGCGAGCGTATTCGGCTATCTCAGCGGCTCCGCGCAATTCCGAGCGGCCCAGTTCAGGCCGGATCGTGGCGACCCTTGCGCTTGCGTGAGTTGCATCGGGCTCATACAGCGCCGCCACGCGATCGGGATCGCGGCTTTCCCATGCGGCCTTCCAGGCGAGCACTCGTTCACTGGCGGCAACATCCGGCATCGGTCCGAGTTTGCGCCATTTTACGGGCATGAGGAAAGCGCTCCAGTCGCGCCCGTTAAAGGAGACAGCGCGGCTCCAGCAGCGGGCGACTACCGTTCCGTCTGGCGGCGGCGCGCGGAATGCCGTCGCGTTCAGCGCCGCGCCGGGATGATTGGCAGCGTTACATGCGAGGCAAAGTTGCGTTCATGCAGCACCGTTTGCATCGCCGGCCTCACTTCCGCGTCCGCGAATTGAGCGCGTCCGGTGTTCGGATTGCGATCGAAGCGCGGAAAATTCGACGAGCTGATTTCAATCCGGATGCGATGGCCCGCCTTGAACACGTTCGACGTGTTCCAGAGATCGATCTTGAATTCCGCGGCCTTCCCCGGCTCGAGCATCTTCTCTTCCGACCGCGATTCGCGAAAGCGCGCCCGGATGATTCCGTCCGTGAGATTCAACGCCGTTCCGCACGGGCTTACATCGACCAGCTTCGCCGTGAAGTCGGTGTCGGGCGCCGATGATGCCGCATATAGCGTCACCGTCACGGGACCGGTCACTTCAACATCCTCAGCGAGCGGCTCCGTCGAATAGACCAGAACGTCGGCGCGATGCTCGACGGCGGCCTGGTCGAAAGCGCCGCCCTGCAACGCGCCCGGATAGCAGCATAGTCCGCCGCCAACCGTCGGCACCGGGTCGTTGGGGTTGTACAGGAAATGATCGGGAGGCTCGCCGCCGGGAGTTTCGGTAGAGAGCGCGCCGTCGCCGTACATGCTGTTGGCGCGCCCGCGGCTGTGGAAGTAGTAGCGGCGAAACTCGGTGCCGGGTATCGGCCATTCCCGCTCGTCGCGCCATCGATTGATGCCCATCACGAAGATGCGCACCCGCGCCGTTGGCCCGGCGTCCTTGCCCTTGAGGTGCTGATCGAAGAAGCGCAGTTGCGCGCCGTCGATGTCGGCCGACACCGCGCCGGTCTGGTAGCCGAAATCGACCGCTCCCACGAGGTTCTGAAACGGCACCGCGTGGCTCCACGGACCCACGATCAGGCGCTGGCCGGCGCGAGCGATGTCGGAAGCACCTCGCGCGCGCATCCCGAGAAAATTGCGCAGCGTGCCGCCCTGAAAGATGTCGTACCATCCGCCGATGTTCAGCGCGGGAACGCCAATCTGCGCGTGATGCTCCTCGATGCAGAGCTTGCGCCAGTAGTCATCGAACGAGGGATGGGCGAGCCAATCGAAGAAGTATGGCGCGCCGGCGCGGAACATCGGAAAGTCGCGCAGCGGCAAATGCTTCATCGCCTCCATCATCGTGTCGATCGACCCGATGGTGCGGCCCAGTTCCTCCGCCGCCGCCTGGTTTTTTGCGCGGTCGCGCAGCAAGGTGGGCGGCGCCAGCGCGCCCATCGTCCAGCTCACATTGAAGAACAGCGAAAAAGCTCCGCCCTGGTAAGTCCATCCGTCGTGATAGTCGCTCGCCGTGATCGAGGGGACCATTGCCTTGAGGCTGGGCGGCGCCTGGGTCGCGGCAAGCCACTGGGTGGCTCCCATGTACGATGCGCCGTAGGTGCCGACTTTTCCGTCCGACCACGGCTGGCGAGCGGCCCATTCGATCGTGTCATAGCCATCGCGCGCCTCCACGGTGAAGCAATCGAACACGCCGTCGGAAGCGAACCGGCCGCGGCAATCCTGGACCATCACGTTGTACCCCGCCTCGGCCGCGCGGACCGCATCCAGCGTCATCGCGAACACCATCGGCATCGCCTTGTTGTACGGCGTCCGATTCAGGAGCACGGGGAGCTTTTCGGGGGTGTCGGGCCGATAAAGGTCAGCGCGCAGGACCGTCCCGTCGCGCATCGGCACTTCGATGTTTTTTTCGACGACAATTCGTGGCATCGCTCGGTCACCTCGCCTCGTGGAATCCGCAGACCTTGCAGATTTACACAGATCGAGGGCGAAGGGTTAGGTTTTTTAGTCCGCGAAATCTGCGTAATCTGCGGATGATGTTTGCGCGGAGAATGTTCATGGTCGCGGCGGCGATGCTGATCGCTTCGGCCGCGGGCGCCGCCGCCACCGGCACGCTCAAGCTCGACGTCCTTGGCGATATCGGATCGGGAGCCGAGAATGCCGCTCAGGTCATTGGCGCGAACGGCCACGTGGCGGGCGAGATTAAGCCTGGTTCCTCGATCGCGCTCCCGCCCGGCGACTACCGGCTGGTACTTCCGATTGTCGGCGGCAAAATTTCCCGGGACGATGTGCATATCGAGGCCGGCCGCACTCGCACGATAATGTTCGACAACGCCGCGGTGCTGGAAGTCAACGTCAAAGACCGCAACGGCAAGGACCCCGGCTTCGGCGTAACCGTCACCTCCTCATCACCGCCTCACCAGAAAATCCTGAACTTCAATACCGGCGAAAAATACCTGTTCGCTCCGATGCAGGTGGATGTGCATGTCGATGCGCCGCCGCAGGGCTACGACTGGAGCCGTATCGAGTTGAAACCGGGCCAGCGCGCGCGGCTCTCTCTGGGCGAAGTTGTGCCGGGGGAACTGGACGTGCAAACGGTCCTGCGCGGAGCCTCGATCGATGATGCGACGCGAGTAATCGTCTTTCGCGCCGGCACTCAAAGCCGCGTGGCCGAAAGTCCCCCCGGTACCGGCCATAGCTTTAAGCTTGACCCGGGAGACTATGATGTCTATGTCGAGAACACCTCCGGCAAAGGACGGCCGACAACCGGCGTGCCCGGAGTGCATCTGGACGGCGGGGCAAAAGTCGAGAAAACCGTTCCGATGGATTGAGGAGAAAGCGAGATATCGATGGCAAGCGAACGGCAGCGCGAGATCAAGCGGCGGCGCAAGCGCCGCGAGAAGAGAATGAAGGCACGAGTCCGCGAGGCGCGCAAACAAAAGAAAAAACGCGCCTGACGCCGACTGGCCGCACGCAAACATACTTCGCGACAGCCGGGCGCGCGCCCTTCTGCCGCAAGGGAGAATTATTCCATGGCGTACGAAACAATCCTCTACGAAGTCTCCAACGAGATCGCCACGATCACCCTCAATCGCCCGGCCAAGATGAACGCGTACACCGCGCAGATGGGGCATGAAATCGCGCAGGCGATGCTGCGCGCGGATGCCGACCGCGACGCCCGCGTCATCATCATGACCGGCGCGGGCGAACGGGCATTCTGCGCCGGCGCCGACATGAGCATGTTCGCCTCCAACATCAAGGCGCGCGAGCAGAACGAAAGCGTCGAAGAGGGACGCGGCGGCGGCATCTCGCTCCCCTTCATCATGCGCAACCTCTCCAAGCCCACCATTGCCGCGATCAACGGCTATGCGCTCGGAGTCGGATGCACCATGACGCTGCTGTTCGACGTCCGCATCGCTTCCGACAACGCGAAAATGGGCGTCATCTTTCCCCGAGTCGGCTTGATGAGCGAACTGGGTTCCAGCTACCTGATGCCGCGCCTGATCGGACTTTCCAAAACCGCGGAGATGATGCTCACCGGGCGCCAGTACAGCGCTCAGGATTGCCTTGCGATGGGACTGGTCAGCTCCGTCGTTCCCGCTCCCCTGCTGATGGGCGAAGCGCATGAGCTCGCAAACGACATGCTGCAATGCTCGCCATTCTCACTCGCGCTGACCCGCAAGGCCCTCTACCAGGGATTGGATGGGACGCTGGAGACGGCGATGCAATTCGAAGGGTTCGCGCTCGAGAAATGTTACGTATCGCCTGAGCACAAGGAGTACGTGACGGCATTTCTCGAGAAGCGCAAGCCCGACTTCGGCAAGCTCAAGAAGTAGCGCCACCGGCGGCTCTCTCCGCCGCTTGACCGGTTTTGATCTTGGGGCTAATTAATATGCTACTTAGTTTGTCTCATTTATCACAAATGCCTTGGTCGCCGAGGTTGAACAATCCCGGCTCCAGGCTCAAATTTGGGTAGCAAACTCTGAAGATCGGCCGCGCAGCCGAATTGCCTTCGATCCGAACTTCGGCCGCGCGGCATCAAAATTCGAAAGGCAGGTACAGGTACGATGGCGCTTCATATCGGCAGTGTTGCTCCGGATTTTACCCAGGAGTCGACGGAAGGAACGATCAAGTTTCACGACTGGATCGGCAACCAGTGGGCCATTCTTTTCTCCCATCCCAAAGACTTCACCCCGGTTTGCACGACCGAGCTCGGTCGGGTCGCCAAGCTCAAACCTGAATTCGACCGGCGCGGAATCAAGGCGATCGGCGTCAGCGTTGACGACGTCGAGTCCCATAAGAAGTGGATCAAGGACATCGAAGAAACCCAGCACGTGAAGATGAACTTCCCGATCCTGGGCGATGCCGACAAGAAGGTGTCCAGGCTCTACGACATGATCCATCCGGAGTGGAACGACACGCTGACGGTCCGCTCGGTGTTCGTGATCGACAACAACAAGAAGATCCGGCTGATCATCACCTATCCTGCCAGCACCGGCCGCAACTTCGACGAGATTCTTCGCGCGGTCGATTCTCTGCAGCTCACCGACAAATACTCGGTGGCGACGCCGGTGGATTGGAAGCATGGCGACGACTGCATCATCGTGCCCTCGCTCACCGATCCGAAGGTTATCAAGGAGAAGTTCCCGAAGGGTTTCAAGGAACTGAAGCCGTATCTGCGGCTGACGCCGGACCCTTCCAAGTAATCAGCGCTCGATTGGAACGCGAAGACCCCGGCTCGTCAAACCGAGCCGGGGTTTCTTTCTTTTGCGGACGCGCTCGGCATGCCTCCTCAAGCGGGCAAGGCGAAGATCAAAAGCCCTGGAAGTTGCGTTGACATGCATGCGAAGGCGCCGGAGAATTGATCGGATATGGCGAGAATTACAGTAGAAGATTGCCTCGACAAAATCCCGAACCGCTTTGAGCTGGTGCTCGGAGCCGCCAAACGCGCCAAACAACTGCTCAAGGGCGCTCGCCCGCTCGTGGAGAGCGACAACAAGGAAGTGGTAACGGCGCTGCGCGAGATCGCCGCCGCCAAGGTGACTCTCGAGGCTCCGAAACCGCAGGGAGAGTAGTCCTTTCGGAGTCCGTGCCGTTTTCCGAGTGGCAGCGCAAGATCGCGCTATCCTGCTCGTACCAATTCGCGCGGCGAATCCCTGAATTCGCGCGCACCCGGTCCAATGGCCCGCAAGGCTGGCAACACCAATCGCACCAGGCCGAGCAGATCGCCCAAGCGCGCTGCGGCGCCCCGAAAACCCGATCGCTCGCCCGAGGATACTGCCGCGCTGGATGAAACCTCGGCCGTTGAGATCGCGGACTTTCATCCCATCGAAACCGACGTATCCGAGCCTCTCGAACCCGATCGCGAGGAGGCCGATCTCGCGCAGGAAGAGGTCTCCGAATCGGCGCCCGCTGGCGACGAAACGGGAGCGCTGGTTCCGTTCGACCCTCTAAGCCGCTATCTCGCCGAAATTCGCCGCTTTCCGCTTCTGAGCCGCGAGGAAGAGGTCGAAATCGCCAAACGCTACCATCGCGATCACGACCCCGAGGATGCGTTCCGGCTGGTCACGGCCAATCTCCGGCTGGTGGTAAAAATCGCCCTTGAATTCGCCCGCGCGTCGAAGAACGTCCTTGACCTGATCCAGGAGGGCAACGTCGGCCTGATGGAAGCGGTAAAGAACTTCGACCCTTACCGCGGAATCCGTTTCCCCTCTTATGCCGTATGGTGGGTGCGCGCTTACATCTATCGCTACCTGATCAACAATTGGCGCCTGGTGAAGATCGGCACCACGCAGGCGCAGCGCAAATTGTTTTTCAACCTCCGCAAGGAGAGTGAACGGCTCGAAGCCCAGGGCTTTCGTCCGGAGCCCAAACTGCTGGCCCAGAGGATGGGCGTGAAAGAGAGCGAGGTGCGCGAGATGCAGGATCGGCTGTCCCAGAGCGAAGTTTCGCTCGATCAGCCAGTCGGCCAGGCCGAAGATGCGGCGCTGGTCGATGTCCTGCCCGACGATTCCCGCAATCCCGAGGAAGCGGCCGCTGCCGACGAATGGCGCAACTTCGCGCGAGAAAAAGTGGACGAGTTCGCCGCGACGCTGAGAGACAAGGAGCTCGAAATCTTCAGGAGCAGGCTGCTCACCGATGAACCCGCAACTCTGCAGGAAATCGGCGAGCGATTCGGAATCAGCCGCGAGCGCGTCCGGCAAATCGAGACCCGGCTCAAAAACCGGCTGCGCGACTTCATCCGCGGCAAGGCCGCCGATATCGACGAGGCTACCTGAACCACCAGGCCCGCCGGGATTCAGCCCCGCGGGTTCGATCCGCATCCGAGGAAGCGCGCCGCCTTGCCGCCTCCTCACTCTCACGCGATAATGCGTGCGAGTCCGATGCGGGATCGTACTTGCGCGCTGGTCGTGATTGGGAACGAAATCCTGTCCGGCAAGGTACAGGACTCGAACGCCTATTTCGCCGCGCGCGAGTTGCGCAAGCTCGGCGTCGCCCTCCAGCGCGTCGTCGTTATCCCGGACGAAGTCCCGACGATTGCCGAAGAAGTCGCACGATGCTCCGCGAACTTCGACATCGTGATCACCTCCGGAGGAGTCGGACCGACTCACGACGACCTGACGATGGAAGGAGTGGCGGCCGCCTTCAAGCGCAAAATCGTGATCCATCCCGAGCTGGAACGCCTGATTCGCGCTCACTATATCGGCAAAATCAACGCGGCCGGACTCAAGATGGCTGAAGTTCCCGAGGGCGCGATCCTTAACGAGGCCGGCGATATTCGCTTTCCCACGGTCCAAATCGAAAATGTGTACGTGCTGCCCGGTATCCCGCAGCTATTCGAAGCCAAGCTGAATGCGCTCAAGCCGAGATTCGCCGCCGACCCCTACTTCATGCGCGCCATCTACACCAGCGCGACCGAGGGCGTCATCGCCGAGCATCTGAACGCCTGCCTGGTGCAATTTCCGGAATTGATGCTGGGGTCGTATCCGCGAATCGGCAATCCCGAGTATCGGGTAAAGCTCACGCTCGAGTCGAAAAACGCCGAATATCTGGATCGGGCATTTCGCCATCTTTTGTCACTTTTACCGAAAGACACGGTGGTCAAAATCGAGTAGGATTAACGGCAAGCGGGGTTGGAGGAGGAAGGACGATGGTATTTCGTTCACGGTTTGCGGTGGCCGCTCTCGCCGCGGTCTTCGTGTTTTCCCTTACAGGCAGCGTTCTGGCGCAGGATGCGTCGGGGACGGCCGCACAGGCATCGAGCAGCAGCGGGCCCACCCAGGTTCCGCAACCTGAATCCGGTGTCAACTGGCCGGGCGCCGGGTACGGCGCGGCTGCTCTGTTCGGCAATGTGCTCTACATTCCCGCCAAGCTCGTGTACGCGATTCTGGGCGGGCTGATCGGCGGCGGAACCTGGCTTGTAACCGCCGGCAACACCCAGGCCGCGGACACGGTATGGCGCAGCGCGCTCGGAGGAGACTACGTGCTCACTCCGCAGATGGTCGCGGGCGAACAGCCGATCAATTTCAGCGGTCCGACGGAGGTGCCTCCACCTGCGCCGCCCGCGGACTCGACCGCATCCGCAGCGGGCAGCGGCAGCGTGCAGCCTATCGCGCCGATCCCGCCGGCCCCGGCAGCATCGCCCGCCTCTTCGGCATCGAATGCCGGCGGAGCGCGCCCTCTGGATTCCGGCAGCGGCCCGGTGCACCCATCCAGCAGCAGCATCGAATGATGATTCGTAAATGATGATCCGGCTGGAGCGCCGCGATGGCGAGGCTCCAGCCGGTCTTTGGACTATCGATGAAAACAGCGCGCTTCCTCTGGAAATCGACTTGAACGACCTGCCGTAACGCAAGAAGTTTCTTGCGCGACGAGTTGAAGGCCGAACTCGACGAGCGGGATTACGCGAAGAATCCCCTCAACGCCGCCGAGTTGAACGACCTTTTCAAGGGCCGCGACCCTCGCGACTTCCTCAATCCAAAGAGCCCCGCCTTCAAAGCGATGGGGCTTAAGGGCAAGTCGCTCACCGCCGAGCAGGCAATCAAGCTGATGGCCAACGAGCCGAACTTGATCAAGCGCCCGCTGGTGATTGCCGGCCGGGAGATCGTCGCCGGCTTCGATCGCGATCGCCTGAAGCAGCTTCTGAAATAAAGAAAACCGCTTTTGCCGCGGTCTCCTTTGGCTTTGCCGTGGCGCCGTGAGAAGCCCGTAGTCAGCGGTTTCTCTTCGCAACGGTTGATGCTACGACCGGGGGCGAGGTGATTATTATGTCCTTTTCGAAAGAGCTGTTTTTCGCGCCGGCCAGCAAGCTAGTCGCGATGCTCCGATCGCGCGAGGTTTCGGCATCGGAATTGACCGGTCAATTCTTCACGCGAATCGATGCGCTCAACCCCGGATTGAACGCGATTGTCACGCTGGCCAGGGATCGCGCTACCCGCGAAGCCGCCGAGTCCGACCGGCGGCTGGCACGCCAGGGCGAGGCGCGCCCGCTTGAAGGCCTGCCGATTACGATCAAGGACTCGATAATCACCGAAGGATTGCGCTCCACCTGGGGCATGAAGATTTTCGCCGAGTACTACGGCGATAGCGATGCGCCGGTGGTGGCGCGGCTGCGCAACGCGGGCGCGATTGTTATCGGCAAAACCAACACGCCCGAAATGACCCTGGACTACGACTGCGATAATCCTTTGTTCGGGCCCACCAAAAATCCGTGGAATCGCTCTCGCGTTCCCGGCGGATCGAGCGGAGGCGAGGCCGCGGCGATCGCGGCGGGAATGTCGCCACTTGGGATAGGTTCCGACTACGGCGGGTCAATCCGCGTCCCATCTCATTTCTGCGGGATCGCGGGACTGAAGCCGAGCTGGGGCACGATTCCGCTGACGGGCCACATGCCGCCGGGACCGGCCGCGCCGCTCCCGATTGCGCACATGGCGACCTTGGGGCCGATGGCGCGCTACGTCGACGACCTGACCCTCGCTTACAATATCGTGAAGGGCCCCCATTGGAGCACGCCCTACACCGCCCCCACGCCCGAGGCGCATCCGGAGCGTATCGATGTCAAAACGCTGCGATGCGCGTTCTTCACCGCGTGCGACGGCGCAGTGCCGGTAGCGCGCGATGTGCGCGCCGCAACCGAACGCGCCGCTCGGGCGCTGTCCCGAGTCGGCGTGAAGGTCGAGGAGGCTCAGCCTCCCATCCAGGAAGCCGCCAGGCTGTGGGCGGCGTATGCGATGGCCGATGGCGGCGAACTGCTGCGGGGCGTGATGGGCGACAAGATAAACCTCTCGCGCGAGCGGCTGCGCAACGGACTGCTCGCACCCACGGAGGTTAAATCGGCCACGGAATTTTTGCTGACCGCAATCGCGCGCGACACGTTCAGGGTCGAACTCGCCAAATTCATGGAACGATACCCGATCCTGATCTGCCCGCCGTTTTGCTGCACCGCTTTCGAGGAAGGCGGCACCGTGGTGAATATCGACGGGCAGGAGTTTCCGCTGTTTACGGCGAACTGGCCGGCATTGTTCGGCAACTGCGCGGGACTCCCCGGCGTTGTGGTTCCTGCCGGGCGCGACAGCCAGGGATTGCCTTCGGGCGTGCAAATAGTTGCGCGCGCCTTCGCCGAGGAAGAAGCGCTGGCAATCGCAAGAGTGCTGGAACAGGAACTGGGAGGATTCGAGAATCCTCCGGTTTGATGAGAAAACCATCCGCGGACTGCGCGCCGATACGCGCAGTCCGCGGATTTGATGCTACGCGAGCTTTTCGATCTTTTCGCCGTCGCGGTTGCCGTCGGGCGTGGCGCGCTCGACACGCTCACCGCGCGAGCTGCGTTCGCGCTCGGCCCGCTCGCCGCGGCCGGCCTTCACGGCGCCGTTGGTGTGCGTCAGGACTTCGATAAACTTGCGCACGGCGGGCGACAACTCGCGGCCGCGCTTGTAGATGATCGCAAGCGGACGGGTGAAGGTTCCCTCCTGGAACTCGAGCATCCGCAGCGTCCCGCGCGATACTTCGTTCTCGACCGTCATCTTCGGCACGATCGCGCATCCCAGTCCGATCTCGACCGCGCGCTTGATCGTCTCGATATTGTCGAATTCGAGCACGTACTGCGGCTTGACGCCGTGATCGCGCAGGATCCGATCGGAAGCCTTTCGAGTCGCGATGTCGCGCTCGTAGCCGACGAACTTCTGCCCCGAAAGTGCGCCGACGCTGACCTTGTTGTTCTTCGCCAGCGGACTGTCAGGCGGGACGATGAGCACCAGTTCATCGTGCCGAAAAGCAATCGAAACGATCTGGCTGCGCTTGGCGGGATATGCGACCACGCCTAGATCGATCTTTCCTTCCACCAGGTCTTCGTAGATCTTGTTGGAGCGCAGATATTCGAGATGGACATTCACGGCCGGGTAGTTGCGGAGAAATTCCGTCAGGTAAGGCGGCAGCTCGTGCAGCCCGACGCTGTAAACCGTGCCGACTCGGATCGATCCGGCGACTACCGAACCGATTTCGCGCAGCCGGTTCTCGAGCTCGACGAATCTGCGAACGATCTCCTTGCTGGCCGTGTAAAGAATCTGTCCCGCGGGAGTTGGTTTGACACCCGCCCGCCCGCGTTCTATCAATCGGCAGTCATATTTTTCTTCCAGGCTTCGCACCTGCTGGCTGACAGCCGATTGGGTTACAAAGTTTTGCGAGGCGGCATAAGAAAAGCTTCCACTTTCGATTATGTCGCAGAAGACCTTCAGCGTTTCGATATGCATACAACCTTACAAATTACTGATTTCTGGCATTAGCCTATTTGATACACCAAAGTGAGGCAACCAGTAGCGCGGTTTAACTCTCACGGCCTTCCCAATTACCCTGCGGAAAGCGCAGACGCGAATCAAGGGCATCCCCCCGGAAGAACCTCGTTTTCCCAGCCAAAGGCATCTCAGGATGGCGTGCCCAAAACCGGAAATTTCCCCCGTAAAACCTAGGATATTTCGGCAAAACACAATACGGAGCGTAACATGGCGGATTTGTTAAGAGATCTCGATTTCTTTCATATTGACGAACTTCTAACCTCAGAAGAGCGGGCCACTCGCGATACCGTTCGCCGCTTCATCAGCCGCGAGGTCCTCCCTCATATCGAGCGTCACTTCGCAAACGAGACTTTCCCTAAGGAAATCGTCCCCCAGATGGCCGAGCTTGGTATGTTCGGCGCTAATCTTAAGGGATACGGATGCGCCGGGATGAACAACGTCGCCTACGGGCTTATCATGCAGGAACTCGAGGCGGCGGACTCCGGCCTCCGCTCCTTCGCCTCCGTCCAAAGCTCCCTGTCGATGTACGCGATCTATGCCAATGGTTCCGAGGAACAGAAGAAGCGTTACCTGCCCGAAATGGCCAAAGGCAGGCTTATCGGATGCTTCGGACTCACCGAGCCCGACCATGGCTCCGATCCGGGCGGGATGGAAACCAGGGCGCGCAAGGACGGCGACGGATGGATTCTCAACGGCACCAAGCGATGGATCACCAACGGATCGATCGCCGACCTCGCGATCGTGTGGGCGCGCGTCGATGAAGGAATTACCGGCTTTCTGGTCGAGAAAGGCACCCCGGGCTTCTCCACGCGCGACATCCACGGCAAATTCTCGATGCGCGCATCGATCACGTCCGAGCTTATCTTCGAAGATGTCCGCCTGCCCGCGTCAGCTCATCTGCCGAATGCGCGCGGCCTTAAGGCTCCTCTCGGATGCCTGACGCAGGCGCGCTACGGAATTGCCTGGGGCGCGATCGGCGCGGCACGCACCTGCTACAACTGCGCGCTCGATTACACCAAGTCGCGCAAACAGTTCTCCCGTCCACTCGCCGGCTACCAGCTCGTGCAGAACAAGCTGGTGAAGATGCTGACCGAGATCACCAAGATGCAGATGATCTGCCTGCGCCTGGCCCATCTGAAGGACGAGGGCAAGTACCGCCCCGAGCACGTGTCGTTCGCCAAGCGCAATAACGTGAACGAGGCGCTGAAGATTGCCCGCGACGCGCGCGACATGCTCGGCGCCAACGGCATCGTCAACGAATATCCCGTGATTCGCCATCTCCTGAACCTCGAAACGGTCAATACCTACGAGGGCACCTTCGACGTTCATACTTTGATTCTCGGCAGGGACATCACCGGCGAAAACGCCTTCGAGTGAAAGAACCCGAGGATTTGCGGAACTCACGGATTCGGCGGGATCTGCGCTAATCTCGGAAGTCCGTGGAGGTGGACGATGGAACTCAAGGGCAAATGCGCAATCGTGACCGGCGCGGCGCGCGGCATCGGACGCGGAATTTCCCTCAAGCTTGCCGAGGCCGGCGTGAACGTCGCGCTGGTCGATCTCGGAAGTCCCGCCGACCCGACGCTGACTTATGACCTGGCGGCGCAGACCGAGCTGAACCGCACCGTCGAGGAAGTAAAATCGCGCGGCGTCAGAGCCTCCGCGATTCTGGCCGACGTCACCAAGTGGGCGGACTGCCAGCGGATGGCAAAAGAGGCCGAGGCGGCGCTCGGCGCAATCGATATCCTCTGCAACAACGCCGGCATCATCGCGGTAGGTCCCGTCGAATCGTTCGCCGAAGAAACCTGGAACCGGCTCATGGATGTCAACGTAAAGGGCGTGTTCCTCTGCTCAAAGGCGTGCATCCCGGCAATCCGCAAGCGCGGCGGCGGCTCGATCGTCAATACCGCTTCGGTCGCCGGCAAGACCGGCCATGGCAACGTCTCCGCATACTGCACGAGCAAGTTCGCGGTGGTCGGCTTCACGCAATCGCTCGCCGAGGAATTGGGACCCGACAACATCCGCGTCAATGCCGTCTGCCCCGGCTTTCTGCACACCGCGATGTGGTCCGACGTGCTCGATCCGGTGGTCGCCCCCGGCCTGGGAGTTAATCGGGAGGCGGCTTTCGATGAATACGTCGCCCGCAACACGTTCCTGCGTCGCGCGCAAACGCCGGACGATATCGGCGATGCCGTCGTTTACCTGTGCCGCGCGGACAACATAACCGGCGTAGCCCTTAACGTGGCGGGCGGCGCGGAGATGCACTAAAAGTCCGATTCATCCGGGAGAATAGGGCCATGATCAAAGTCAAAGGCTTCAGTCACAGCGCGGTGCGAATCAGCGATCCCGAGAAGGCGACCGCATTCTATGAAAACGTTCTTGGCCTCAAGAAAATCCCGAGGCCGAACTTCCCGTTCGCGGGCGCCTGGTACGGCGTCGGCGAAAACGCAATTCACCTGATTTCGAGCGAGAACCGCGGCCGCAAACCCGACCCCCTCGGCGCGCATATCGCCCTGGATGTCGAAGACTTCGACGAGACCAAGCGCGCCCTCAAGGAAATGGGTATCGAGTTTCTCGAAGCACCCGCGAATATGGGCGCGGGACGCCAGCTCTGGATACTCGACCCTGACGGCAACACCGTCGAGCTCCGCACCGACAAGTAAGGGCAATAGAAAAACCCGGGCGCCGGACAAGCAACGCGATTTGGTTACTCTCCGGCGCCCAGGCGATTTCAGGTCTCAAACTCCCGCCAGCTTGCGGGCGTAGGAAGCTACCGTCTTGAAGTCGTATTCGCGGTAAGCCTGCAGCTTTTCCGCTTCTAATCCGCCTTCCGCGTGAACGGCGAGCACCTCCTGGTAGCCGCCGAAATCCGACGAAGTCAGGTCGCTGATTAGATTAAGCAGCCTGAGCCGCTTCTCCGCATCAAAGCCCTTCGCGCCGCCCATGTACTTGAGCACGTACTCGCGCGTCGCTTCGCTCTTGAGATCCTCTTCGGCCGGCGCGGTTACCAGCAATCCGCCCGCCAGGTCCTGAACGATTTGCACGCCCTGATGGTAGTTGTGGGCGAAATGATATTTCGCGACGTTGGTCAGCAGTGTGTTGGGCACCGCCACGCCGTCTTCGTAGGTGCAGGTGCGGGCGGCATGTTCGATTAGCCCGCGCACGGTGGTGTGGTAGGCGGCCAGATGGGTGAGCTTGTCGCGCACGTGTCCGGCCCGCGAGATTCCGTTGGCCTCGGCAATCGCGTAACCGGCCCCCGCCAGCAGCTCCAGCAGCGGCAGCTTGTACGACACCGCGGTAAACCGATGAAACCGCACGAAGGTCAACGCCAGCAGGCCCGCGAAATCGATCTCGCCGTTCAGAAAGATGCGATCCTTGGGCACGAACACGTCGTCGAACACCGTCAGCGTCTCCATCATCTTGTGCCGCGCGCTGATCGGATGCTCGAATGCGTTCTTTTTGGTGCCGCCGTGCGGGCTCGCGATCATCTTGAGGCCCGGAGTGTTCATCGGCACCGCGAACGCGATCGCGTAGGCCTTGTCTTCCGCGCGCATCGCGCGGGTCGGCAGCACGATAACCTCGTTGGTGTTGGTTGAAACCGAGGTGTGGACCTTGGCGCCCCGCACCACGACTCCGTCGGGCCGCTCCTCGACCACGCGTACGTAGTAGTCCGGATGCTCCTGCTGCGTGGGACCGAGCGATCGGTCGCCCTTTACGTCGGTCTGAGCTACCGCAACGGCGAGGTCATTGTCGCGGCAATGGCGGTGGAACTTGTCGATGCGCTCGCGATACTCAGGCCTTCCGGCGGCCGCCAGACGCTCGCCGATGATGTGCAGCGCGAGCAGCGCGTCAGTGCCGATCTCCTTGATCAACACGACCAGCGTCGCCCCTTCGCGGGTCGATGCGGCGATCAGCGCGCTGCGCTTCAGCAGGTCGTCGCCGTTTTGCGGGATGTGAAAGTAGCGGCTGTATTCGCTGCCGCCGTCCTTGATCACCGCCAGATCGCGGTATTGCGGATCTTCCGCCATCCGGTAGTCGATCGAAGCGTGCTCGACCGCAAGCCCGATCACGGGATGCGTGGTCACGTCGGGGACTTTCTCTCCGCGAAAAAACACCGCGCGCCCGTCGCGCAGCGATGCCTTGTATTGCTCAACCGTTCGCAGTGCCATCGTTTGGAATCTCCTCGTAAAGCCAAATAGCAGACAGCGTCCGCAGATTACACGGATTTCACAGATTCAGAAATTCCTTTAATCTGCGTCAGTCCGCGAATTGCGCGGGTTTCGGGAGAAGGAATGATGGCTGATACAGGGATGTTTGAACTGAGCGGCAAGGTCGCAGTCGTCACCGGAGGCAACGGCGGCATCGGCCGCGGGATCGCCATCGGGCTCGCGAAGGCGGGCGCGAAAGTGGCGGTGCTGGCCCGCAACGAACAACGCAATCGCGACACCCTCGCCGAGCTGCGCCGAATCGGAAATCCCGCGATGGCGCTCAAGCTCGATGTGTCGCGGCGCGCCGACCTGAAGCCGGCTCTCGATGCGGTCGAACGGGAGCTCGGCCCGGTCGATATCCTCGTCAACAACGCCGCGTTCGCTGTCCTGAAGGGCCTGCTCGATCATACGGAAGAGGACTGGGACTCGGTGATCGAGACCGATCTCACCTCGTGCTTCCTCCTGTCGAAATACGCGGCGCAATCGATGATTCCGCGGCGCACGGGAAAGATCATCAACGTGGCCAGCGTGGGCGGTTACAAGGGCACGCCGATCTACCCATCGTACGGAGTCAGCAAGGGCGGTTTGCTTCAGCTCACCCGCTGCCTCGCAATCGAGCTGGCGCCTCATAACATCCAGGTGAACTCGCTGGCGCCGGGATGGACCAATACCGACATGACTGACTGGATTCGCAACGATCCGAAATACGCGGCGGTAAAGCAGGAGATGATCACGCGCACCCCAATCGGCCGGTTCGCGGAGCCGGACGAGATGGCGGGCGCGGCGGTGTTCCTGGCCTCGGCCGCATCGAACTTCGTCACCGGCGCCGACATCATCGTGGACGGCGGATTTTTTATCCGCTAGCGGCGCCTGGCTTGTGCGGCCGCTCGCCTTCCGCCGCGCGGGACAGAGCGGCAAGGGCGCACAGCGTCGCCGTCACCAGCATGTCTGCCGCGCCCCGCGCGGGCGCGAGATGGCTAACGAACAATTGCCAGTCCCTACCCTGCAATGAAGGCGCTAATCGACCGGGCGATCGAGGCAGGAACGACGCGCTTCGTGTTGCTGAGCTCGTCCGCGCTGGCGGAAGGCGGCCCGGCAATGGGGATGGTTCATCCCTATCTGCGCGAGCGAGCCGCGCAGTGGGCGGTTCTGCAGCCATCGTGGTTCATGCAGAATTTCCTGGGCCAGCACGCCGCCGGCATTCGCGACGAGGACGCGATTTACTCGGCCACCGGCGCCGGCCGCGTACCGTTCATCGACACGGACGACATCGCGCACGCCGCGTTCAGAATCCTGACCGACGAAGCGCCGCATAACCGCGCCTATGTCCTGACCGGCCCCGAAGCGCTGACCTACGGCGACACTGCCGAGATCATCGGAAAGGCCCGCGGCAAGCCGGTTCGTCACGTGGCCGTGAGCGCAGAAGTGCTCGGCGCGCGGCTGCGGGAGCGAGGGATTCCAGCCCAGTATGCGGCAATGCTCGCCGCGATGGACGCGGCAATCGCGGGCGGCGCGGAAGACAGAATCACCGAAAGCGTGCAATTGTTGACGGGGCGGCCCGCGCGTGATTTCAAGAGCTTCGCCGAGGCGAATGCCGGCGCGTGGCGCTGCCAGGGTCCGGAACTTCAGGGCTAGCCGCCGGTTTCACGGCCGGCAAAACCGCGCAACGCGCGCGCCTTCGACACTGGAGACTTTTGATGGCTGCACCGAAGATGTTTGACCTGGCCGGCAACGTGGCGGTCGTAACCGGCGGCAACGGCGGCATCGGCCGCGGGATTGCACTGGGCCTGGCCGAGGCGGGAGCGGCAATCGCCATCCTCGCGCGCAACGATCAAAAGAATCGCGCGGTCGTGGCTGAGCTCGAGAAGCTCGGCGCAAAGGCTGTCGCGATTGCGCTCGACGTGACCCGGCGCTCCGACCTCGAGCCCGCGATGGCGGCGGCGGAGCGGGCGCTCGGCCCGATCTCGATTCTGGTCAACAACGCGGGAATCTCGATTCAGAAAAGCGCGATGAAACACGACGCCGAATCGTGGGATCGCGTGATCGAGACGAACCTCAACTCGTGCTTTTTTCTCTCCCAGATCGCGGCGCGCTCGATGATGCAGCATAAGCGCGGCAAGATCATCAATATCGCCAGCGAATACTCCTTCTTCGGCGGCGCCGGCGTCATCTCGTACTCGACCGCCAAGGGCGGGCTGGTTCAGATGACCAAGACCATGGCGATCGAGTTCGCGCGCCACAATATTCAGGTCAATGCGATCGTGCCCGGATGGATCAGAACGGAGATGACCGCACCCGCGCAATCGGGCCCGTTTTACGAGGAAATAATTGCGCGCACTCCCGCGGGCAGGTTCGGAGAGCCAGAGGAGATGGCGGGAACGGCGATCTTCCTCGCCTCGCATGCCTCAGATTTCGTGACCGGCGCGATTATTCCGGCCGACGGCGGCTTCGCTATCCGCTGATCCGGCGCCGGCACGCATGCCGGCCCTTCTCCCCGGCGGAGAAGGACCGGCCTTGTTCGAAAGCTGCGTGAGCAGCGGCGACGCTAGATGCCGATGCAATCCTTGCAGCCGACGTATCCGATTGACGCCAGACATGCGATGCATGCGGCCGGCCCGGCGATGCAGGCTCCTCCGCAAGTGGTTGCGGCGAAGGCGCACTTTATCGCTTCGATGAATCCGCAACTCTTCACGTTGGACGATCCGACCCCCTCGCTATCGTTCAGCAATGAAACCAGGCGATCGGTATCGCCCTTTCTCAGCGCCTTGGCCATCTGGCACGCGGCAGGGAGCTTGTCTTTCGCTCCTTTCAGGGCTTCCGGGGAGCTCTTTCCCGCCGCGACTACGATCGAGCCTGTCAGACCCGGCACCGGACCAAGCTCCATCGTAAAGCTGCGGCACGTCGCGGTGGTGACTTTTACCGGCAGTGCCACTTCAACCCCGTTCGGCGACAGCGCAGTCTGCAAATCCTGCGAAAGCGTCGAGGTATTTGCCGCGGGATTGAGCAGATCAGCCTGAACGATTCCGGTGGCGACCACCTGGCCGCCCTGGTTCGTAAACTCCTCGATATTGAATGCACCCACGACGGCGATGCCGTCAGGAGTCTGGGCCAGGAACGTGTGTCCCCCCAACGGCAGCGAAAATCGTTGCAGGGACTGCGCCGATGCGTGCCTTGGAACGATCAACACGATCGCGACGGCAAACGCGAAACCCGCCAGCAGATGCGCGAATCTTTCGGCGCCGGCGTTCGGTCCACACTGACAGTCAGACTTCGAGTTCATCAAGCTCTCTCCTGTTCGTTCGATGTCTTTTCGTGCCGGCTTTTGTGCGTACTTTCGCCTGCGCCGGCATCCGGCCCTTTTTCGCGCAAAGGGTCATCGAAGTCTCAGGAGAGTTGTTAAAAAGTTGTGAAAGTTTCCTAATCGTTGAAAAGCGCGGAATCTCCGGCTCTGGCAAACGGACGGAAATCCGCAAATTCGGCGGGCAACGCGGAATCAGATTTCATTAATCGGGCCTCCCGCCGATCGTCGTCAGAGATCCGCGGATTTGGCCAAGACCGCCCGCGATTTCCAGAACCCTCTCGCGAGCCTACTTTCCCGTGCCGCTCACCGTGAAGGTATGATTCGGCCCGTTACTCGCATTGCTGGTGATGGTGACGGTGGCGGTCTGCGCACCCGGCGCGGTCGGAGCGAAGCTGAGTGTGGCGGAGCATTTCTGCTTCGGTGCCACTGTGCCGTTGCAAGTCGTGGAGAGCGAGAAAGCCGGCGAACCCGAGATGCTCCCGCCGCTGAAGATCACCGATTCCCCCGATTTCTTGCTTGCGCTGTTGGTCAGGGTAACCGTCTTCTGCTTCCGGCTGCCCACCCTGGTCTTGCCGAAGCTGAGTGAGGTCCGGCTCATTGCGACACTGGCCGAGCTGCGGGCGTCAGACTGCGTGTAGGCGGACACGAATCGCGCGATATCGACGGTGCCCCATCCGGTGGCCAGATCGTAACCCGTCGCCGCGTTGAAGCCCGAGACGTGATTGAAAGTCTTGTTGCCCGTCGTCACGTCGTAGAAGCCCGCATTGCTCTGGCCCGCGCCCGCAATCCGATAGATGCGGGAGTTAATCGCGCCGAGCCTGGACCCGGCTTTCTGCTCCACGAGCTTGACGATGCCCGCCCACATCGGAGTGGAGATGCTGGTACCGCCGATAGCACCAAGCACCAGCATCCCATCTGTGTGGGAGTAAAAGAACGAACCGGGAAACTTCGGACTCGCGATCGATGCCACGTCCGGTTGCGACCGCCAATTATTCACCGGACCAAAGCCCTTCTGGAAGGACGGCTTGGCGAAGTACGCACTGCGGCCTCCTCCGATCGCCCCGCCAATATGAGAACCATCGTTGAGGATCGTTCCAGGTCCGCTCGGTTGTGTGAGAGAGAATCGACCCGTCCGTCCCGCTGAACGCGCTCGCATCGAAGGCGGTCCCTCCGAGCGGGCTGCCATCGAACCTGATCGCACCCTCGGCGGGCGAGCCGCCGGTCACCTGGAAACCCTCGCTCGCAAGCCATTGCGACAGCCGGTCGAACTGGTCCTGCCCGACCCCGAAGCGGCGCGCATACTGCTGCGCCGTCAACCATCGGTGATACTGAGGCGAGCTCGGATCCTGCTGTGCCGCGAGCAACCTGTCCAAAGCGGCCCCATTGCGCGGCTTTAGCCAGATTTACAGGTGCAAGCTCCGGCTCGATGGAAGATCGCCAAAAGCCGGCAACCGCGACGCGTCGGGCGCAACGAGTCCGCGCAATTGCACCGTCTGGCCGAAAGCGAAACCAGCGAGCATCACAATCAAGGCGGCGATCGCGGCTGTCAGTTGACTGCGGGTTCGGCGACAGGCACAAGGAGCGAATCGAGAGTGCATGGCTCGGTTGAACCCCGGCCCGCAACTCTACCGCGCCAGCACCAGAAAAGAAACTCGCTTGACCGCCAGATATCGCGATCGGCCACTGCGAAGATGGAACCGAGCGTTCGGCGACCCAATGAGGTGCGAGTGACACGAACACGGTCCGCATATCGCCACGCCCCCGTGAACGTACCCGGCAACCCGGCAGCGCCTTCGCGATCCGGCAAATCGTTCTGTCGCACCCGCCCGGCGGCCGCGCCTAAAATCTTCGGAGTCGGAAAGGCGTAGCCGTGGGCGTCGGCGTTCGGGTCCTCGTCGGCGTCGGGGTCCGCGTTCTTCTCGGAGTCGGCGTCCGTGTGGGTGTCGGCGTCCGCGTCGGAGTTGGAGTCAACGTCGAGGTGGGAGTCGCGGTGGCGGTAGGCGTCGGGGTTATCGTCGGCGCAGGGCCGGCTGCGGCATACGCGGCGACAAATTTGTTGACGTCCACCGAGCCCCATCCGGTAACCTGGTCGTATCCGGGTCCGGCAACGAAGCCCGCTACTCCATTGAAACTGTTGTCGCCAGCGGTGACATCGTAAAAGCCCGCCGCGGTTTGGCTCGTGCCCGCAAGTTGATACACGCGACTGTTTATCGATCCCAGCTTCGAGCCGCTCTGCTGCGCCATCAGGTTCGCGATTCCGGACCACATCGGGGTTGCAAGACTGGTCCCTCCGAAGACCCGCAGAACCGGATTTCCGTTGCCATCGTCCGTATAAACGAAAGTGCCCGGGTAATGCGGGCTCGCAACCATCGCCAGGTCCGGCTGATCGCGCGCGTTGTCACTTGGCGTGTAACCAGTCTGGAAGGCGGGCTTGGCGAAATAGATGCTGGCGCCGCCCCCCGTCGCGTTGCCTCCGAGGATCGGATAAACCGGGTCGTCCGCATCGTTCCATGCTCGTTCCGTCGCGTGTGCGACGATCGTTCCATCGGCGCCGCTGAATGCGGTCGAATCGAACGACGTGCCTCCGACCGAAGTCACGAGCGGATTTGACGCCAGCTCATTTACGTTGGGAGTGCCGGCCACCACGCAGGTGCCGCCGCTGTAAACGACTCCCGCCGCGCCCCAGTCGCCGGCGGCGATCAGAATTGTCTGGCCCTGGGCTTGCGCCTGCGTGACAATGTTACCGATCGTGCTGGTGTAAAAGGATCCGGAGCCGCCGCACAGTGCGAAGCTCACGTTGATCTGGCCGCACGTGCCGTCGTTCACCGCCGCCTGCAGCGCATCGATGATACCGCCGTTGACCGACGCCGCGTTGTTCCCGGCGAAGTACTTTATCGCCGCCGCCGGCGCCACCGCGTGTGACCACTCCATGTCAACCAACGCTTCGGCTTCGTCGCCGTTGATGCCCGGGTTGGCGCCATCCGCCAGAACCGTGGTGATCGATCCGCTGTTGTCCGGCAGGCCGAACTGAGAATTGAACGCCGCGATCGGACCGGGGCGAAAATCTGAATCGCCCACGATCGCGATGCATCCTGCGCCCGCGATTCCCGCGTTCAGCAGCGGAGTCTCGTCGTAAAAGGCGTAGAAGTCGGAGGGGCCCAGGTATGGTCCCGTATTGGCGACTATCGCATCGGGCGCGACGTTGGATGCCAATTGTCGCGAACCATCGTTGGCTGACCGCGTTCGGCCGCCCGACGTTGCGCGGGGTGCGCTCTGCAAATCGTGGCTAACCGCGACGGTTGCGTGAAGATTGTCGAGCCCGGTGACGCTGTCGATCAGATCGGCGTATTCCGCCGGGATCTCCAAAGCGCCGACATTTCCAAACCTGGAGCCGTCGGCGGAAAACTTCAGCACGCGGACATTGAACGCACGTCCGATTGTCGCGATGCTCGCGCGCGCGAAGATTCTGCCCTGCGCTACGGATCCCCCGGTTATCTGGAATCCCTCACCCCTGAGCCATCCGGAAACCTTCCTGAACTGGTCGGCCGTCGGGCCAAAGTAGCTCCGAAATTGCGCCGGTGAGAGCCACTTGTGATACCTCGGCGACTTCGGATCCTGCTGTGCCGCTATTAGCGCCTGAAGAGCCGCTCGGTTACGCGGCTTCAGCCAGACTTCCAGTTGCAAGGTCTGCGATGAGGACAAATCACCGTAGGAAGGTGCGGACACCGCCTCGCGCGCGATGCTGTCCTGCAGTCGCACGGTTTGGGCGAAGGCCGATCCGTAAACCCAGACCATCGCTGGAATGAGCATCGAGGCTGCTAGACTCGGACAAGGTACTGCACAGGATCGCCTGGATTTCGCCATATCGCGACAACCTTTCTATCAACAGCGCCACAGTGAGCCTTGGCTGGCGATTCTTGCCAAAACTTGCCGTACTGATCAACTACATCAAGTAAGCGAATTCTGAATGGAAGTATGGTGTCTAAATGTATCTAGAGGCGCTCAAATGGCCGCAATCCGGCGGAATTCCAGACGGCCGATCTGATGGTGGGAGAAGGCACCGCTCTTAAGAGTGCCGGAGTCCCGGGGAGTTTCTTTCACGCTCCCATCAGAATCTCCGGTGCCCTTTCCTCTCAGCGGCTATTTTTTCTTGCCCGACATCGCGGTGCCGACCAATCCGAAAGTTTGATTGCTGTTGCTCGCATTGTCGAACACAGTCACCGTTGTCGATACCGATGTCGGCGGATTGTTCGCGGTTGCGGGCTGGAACATCACCGTCAACTTGCACTTCTTGGTCGGTGCAAGAGTGGAATGACAGGTGGTCCCGGCAAGAGAGAACGGACCGCCTGACGGAAGCGTTGCGAGCGGGCTCTTGAAGGTAATCGTCGCGCCGCCCTTCTTCGGCGCGGCGTTGCGCAAGGTCACGCTCTTTCGTTTCACTTTGCCAACCTTGGTGTTTCCAAAGTTGACTGAGCCGGGGCTGACTTGCAGCGCGGCCGAGACGGTAGGCGAAGGCGTCGGCGTCGGTGTACCGCCACCCGACGGATTGTACGCGTTGACAAAGGTGTTGATGTCAACCGTGCCCCAGCCGGTGGTTTGATCGTAGCCCGTTCCCGCGTTGAATCCGGTCACGTTGTTGAAGTTGTTGTTGCCGAGGTTTATATCGTGAAACCCGGCCGCCGACTGTCCCGCACTGGCCATCTTGTAGACCGTCGCATTGATGGACCCAACGTTGCCTCCGGTCTTCTGGATGAGCAGGTCGACAATCCCTGCCCACATCGGCGTGCCGATACTGGTGCCGCCAATGATCCCAAGCACCGGTGTTCCTCCAGCATCATCGTAGTAAAACGAACCCGGAAAGTTCGGACTGGCCAACAAGGAAACGTCCGGCTGGTCTCGCTGGCCGTCGTTGGGAGTCACTCCTCCCTGAAACGAGGGCTTGCCGAAGAAAACGCTTGCTCCGCCACCGGTCGCTCCATAGCGCGCAAAGTCATTCGATCCCAGGTCCTCAGGATCGTTCCAGGTCCGCTCACTCGTGTAAGTAGTGACGTTTCCCGAGCCGTTGAACGCGGACGCATCGAACGAAGTTCCTCCAATCGAAGTGATGAGCGGGTTCGACGCCAGTTCGTTGACGTTCCTGCTGGTACCGGTCACGCAACCGGTATTGACGTTGAAGATCAGACCGGCTGCGCCGTCATCGCCCGATGCCACTAGGATGGTCTGTCCCTGCGTCTGCGCCTGGTTGACGATGTTCCCGACGGTTGAAGTGAAAAAGGTCTTCGTACCTCCGCAGATGCTGAAGCTGACGCTGATGACGCCGCAGGTTCCGTCGGTTACCGCCGCCTGCAGCGCGTCGACTATCGGACCGTTGGGAGTCTGAACATTTGGATTGCCCAGGAAGTACTTGATCGTCGCGGCAGGTGCGACCGCATGCGACCATTCCAGGTCAAGCAGTGTTTCGCCTTCATCGACGTTGATTCCCGGATTGCTGCTATCCGCCAGGATCTTGGCGATGGAGCCGCTGTTTTCGGGGAGTCCGAACTGCTGATTGAAGCTCTTGACGGGCGCGGTGCGAAAATCCGAATCGCCGATGATCGCTATGCATCTCGTTCCGGTGATGCCGGCGTTTTTCAGGGGGGTCCCGTCGTAAAAGGCGTAGAAATCCGATGGGCCTACGTGGGTGCCATTGTTTCCAATCGTGACGTCCGGCTCGCCTGACAACATCGCCAGTTCCAGCGGGGTTTCGCTCAAGGGGGAAGCGTTCTTCAGGCGAGAATGAGGACTGGGAAGGGCGGTCGGGTGGGATACGTGGCCGCCCATCGCTTTCGAGGCGTGCAGGTTGTCCAAACCGGTGATGCTGCCGATAAGGCTGCCGTACTCCACGGGCACCTGGGGCTCGCTCACGTTCGCGAACCGGGAGCCGTCGGCCGCAAACTTCATGATCCGCGTGTTGAACACGCGACTGACGGCCAACACGCTGCCGTTAAACGCGACGAATCCCTGCGCCGGCGAACCACCGGTTATCTGAAATCCCTCATCAGTCAACCATCGCGAGACCCTGTCGAACTCATCCTGCGTCACGCCGAAGCGCCTCGCGTATTCATCGGGCGTGAGCCATTTGTGATATTTGGGCGACGCAGGATCCTGCTGTTCGGCGAGCAGCTTTTCCAACACCGCCTGATTGCGCGGCTTGAAGTGGATCTCGAGGGGCAGGGTCTGGCTGTAAGGGAGGTCTCCGTAGGTCGGGAGCTTGAGCGCCTGGGGCGAAACCGCGCCCGACAACTGCACCGACGACTGCGCACGAACCGGCTGCGAAATGAGAATCGCGCACGCCACAGCGGCGGCGTAAATCGATCCACGGACCGGTCTGGTCAACGGATTTTCGGGCATCATTCGGTTAAACCCCTTTTGCGAAGGCCCGTTGCTGAGCCTTTCCGGCGACTTTTCACCTGTTTCGCCCGCCGTTCGACGCAGTTTTGATCTACTGTAGTTCAAACCTTGAAATAAGGCGAAGAATTTGTGGCTTGTTTCAATAGACGGCAATTTGACGACATAATTCAGAGGAACTGTACAGCGTCTTCGGTTTTCGCGTCCGCCCTTAAGCCTCGCCCTCTTATCCCGTAATATGCCCACACGATGAACTCCCGACGCTCGAAAACCGCGAGCCACAAGCCTGCGCCACATAATCCTGTGGGCCGGATGGAACTGCCCAATCTCCGTCCGCTGCGCGTGACGGTGCTGGGCGAGGTGATTCTCGACCGTTACCTGTGGGGTGACGTCGCCCGAATCTCGCCCGAGGCGCCTATCCCCGTGCTGAAGGTTGAGCGCCGCGAGGAAAAGCCCGGCAACGCCGGTTTCGTCGCGGCCAATCTCCGCGCGCTCGGCGCGGATGCCTCGCTGGTCAGCGTGGTTGGACGCGATCGCAGCGGCTCGTTGCTGCGCGAAATCTTGAGCGGGATGGGAATTCGGACCCGTTCGATGGTGGCCGACCCGGACCGTCCCACTATCGTGAAAGAGCGGATGTTGGGGTCGGTGCAGGCTGTCCATCGCGGCACCCAGCAACTTTTGCGCGTCGATGAAGAAGACGCTTCGCCGATTGCGCCGGCGCGCGAGCGCGACTTGATCGCCCGGCTTCGCACCGAGCTTGCGCGCGCCGATGGGCTGCTCATTTCCGACATCAACAAAGGCCTGCTGACGCCGCGACTGCTGCGGATGGCGATCGACGGGGCCCGCAGCCGCGGCATCCCCGCCATCGTCGATCCCCGGCTGACCGACGATTTTTCCATCTACCGCGGGGCGACCGCGATAACGCCCAATCGCTACGAGAGCGAGCTTGCCACCGGAATAAAGCTCACCGACCGTGACGCATGGCGGCGGGCCGCGGAGCTGATGGTGCGAAAGCACCGTCTCGATGCGTGCCTGATTACGCTCGACCGCGACGGAATGTATCTGGCCGAACAGGGCGGCGCCGACACTTACATTCCAACCATCCCGCGCGAGGTATATGACGTGACCGGCGCAGGCGACGTGGTGCTCACTGTGTTTGGACTGTTCGCGATGGCCGGGCTGGAGTTTTCGTCGGCCGCGAGAATTGCAAACGTCGCCGCGAGTATCGAGGTCACCCGTATCGGCACCGAAGTCATCACCCGCGAAGACCTTGCGCGCGCGCTCAAGCCCGAAAGCGCGCACGAGCGCAAAATCGTATCGATCGACGAGCTTCGAATCGCGCTCGACCGCGAGCGCCGCGCCGGCCGCAAAATTTCGTTTACCAACGGATGCTTCGATCTGCTGCACGCCGGACACATCCAGATTCTCGAATTCGCCCGCGCTCAGGCCGATTGCCTCGTGGTCGGCATGAACAGCGACCGCAGCGTCAAGCAGATCAAGGGAAACCACCGTCCCATCTATCCCGCCGCCGATCGGGCGCGAATTCTGGCCGCGCTCGAGCCGGTCAGCTACGTGGTGATCTTCGACGAACCGCGCGCCGAGAAAATTATCCGCGCGGTGCGTCCCGACGTGCTGGTCAAAGGTGAAGACTGGCGGGGCAAGACCGTTGACGGGCAGGCATTCGTCGAGGCATACGGCGGACGCGTCGTTCTTGCTCCCCTGTTGCATGGGCACAGCACCACCCGGACCATCGAACAGATGCGCAAGGCGAAGGCCGACTGACAACGCTTCCGGGCTTGCCGATCGATCTTCACTATGGCTGCCTGCCCAGCCTTCGGCGCAGCATGCCGATGAAAGTGTCGAATTCCGGCATCCTAAGCGCCTTCGCCGCGCCGAGATAGATCATCCCGTAGATTGGCAGGACGATCAGTCCCTGCAGGCGCGGGCCGAAATGCGCGGTCGGTTGCTTGAGGACGAAGCCCACGATTCCCGCGCCGATCGCGATCGCCCACAGCTTGGCCACAAATGCGCGGTTGAGGCCCGTCTGCCCCACACGCTGATTGAGGCGCCATCGCAGCAGCGCAAATTCAACCCATCCGCAGACGCCTGCCGATGCGCTCAGGCCCGCGACGCCCCATCGCTGCTCGATTCCGAGCATCGGCGGCAGCGGGATCGCGCACAGGTAGCCGAGGATGAGCGTCAGCGTCACGCGCACGATCGCAAAGCGTAGCGGCGTTCGGGTATCGAGCAGCGAGTAAAAGGCCGAGTTGTAAAGCTGGACCATCGTCGTGGCCAGCATCCCAATCGCCGACCCCGCCATTACCGCCCAGACGTAAACCGCCTTATCGTGGGAGAAATCGCCGGACTGAAGCACAAAGGCGACAATCACGTCGCCCAGGAAGAAGAACGCCGCCGCCGACGGCACGATCAGAAACGCAATCTGGCGAAGCCCCGCGTTAAGCCGCGTCCGCAGCGTCGCGCCGATTTCCTCGACGCTCCCCGCCGCCCGCGACATCGTAGGGAGCTCGGATGCGGCCATCGACAGCCCGAACAAACTTACCGGCAAAAGGTAGAAGACCTGCTGATAGGTGAGCGCGGCGACCGCGCCGGTCGGGAGCAGGCTGGCAAGAACGGTGTCCACATAGCCACTTATCTGCGCCACTCCCTTGCTGCCGACCACCGGAGCCATATTGCGAAACACGGTGCGCAGCGGCTCGGCGACTCGGCTGAAACTCAGCTTGCGGCGCTTGAGCAATTGGACGGTTTGCGGAAACTGCGCAAAGAACTGCAGCCCGGCGCCCGCCACCGCCGCCCACGCATAATCGATCGCAAGCTGGTCCTGGGTGCGGTACGGCCCGTACCAAAGCAATGCGGCGATGATCGCGAGGTTCCAGAAGACCGGCGCCGCGTACGAAGCGAAGAAGCGATGATGGCTGTTCAGAACGCCAAGACACCAGGTCGACATCACGAGGATGCCGGTGGCGGGAAAGACTATGCGCACGATCGCAATGGTCAGATCGCGCTTGTCGTTGGAAAACCCGGGCGCGATTACTTCAATCAGGTATGGCGCGAGCGCGACCCCAAGCAGGACCATCACCGAGACCAGCAGGCCCAGCGCCGCTCCAAATGCCCACGCCAGCAGGTCGGCGTCCTCGTCGTTATCGCCAAGCATCTTGCTGTAAACGACGATAAACGACGCGGAGAGCACGCCTTCGCCGAGCAGGTTGTACAGGATGTTGGGGATGCGGAAGCCTGCCTTGATCGCATCCGCCGCCGCCGAAGTCCCGAAAAAGTGCGCGAAGATGCTTTCCCGGACGAGCCCCGCCAGGCGGCTCAGAAAGATTCCGGACGCGACCAGACCGGCGCTGCCGCCGGGAGGACGCACGGCAGCTTCGGCTTGTGAAAGTTCCAGCCGATCTGAATCCGGTGATTTTATTGCTCGTTCCGCCAACAGTGAATGGAGTATACCGGCAGGCGCGAGCGGGTTGTAGCAAAGAGAGCCCGCGCGCGCTGAGAGCTTGTATCCGGATTGGAAACCGCCTTCAAAGCCTTATGCGGGCCGCAAACAAAGGCCGAACGCGGGCGTGGCCGGCGATCGTCCCAAACCATAGAATATAAATGTGAGCTTTTCGCTCTATATCCATATTCCTTACTGCCAGGCGAAGTGTCCTTACTGCGATTTCAATTCATACGCCGCGCCCGCATGGCCCGAGGCCGACTATACCCAGGCGTTGATCGCCGAACTTGGACGACGCGCCAGCGAGCCTCCCTTTGCCGAAGACACACTGCGAACAATCTTCTTTGGCGGCGGCACACCGTCATTGTTCGCGCCGCACTCTATCGGAGCGATTCTCGACGCGGCCGATCGCAGCTTCGGGATCGATCGCGATGCGGAAATAACGCTGGAAGCTAATCCGGGCACCGTGAACCTCTCCAAGCTCGCCGGGATGCGGGCGGCGGGAGTCAATCGAATCAGCTTCGGCGCGCAATCCTTCGACGATCGAATCCTCAAGCTCCTGGGCAGAATTCACGACGCCGCCGAAACGCGCGAAGCCGCTCTGCTGGCCCATCGCGCGGGCTTCACTCGTCTCAATCTCGATCTGATTTTCGCGGTTCCGGGACAGACCGTCGCCGGCGTGATCGATGACATCGGACAGGCCGCCGCGCTCGAACCCGATCACATCTCCGCCTACAACCTTACCTTCGAAGAAGGAACCGCCTTCTTTGCGGAGATGAAACGCGGGCGGATGAAACCCTTGGCGAATGAGGAACAGGCCGCGATGTACGCGGCGGTGCGCGATGAAATTCCCGCACGCGGCTACCCGATGTACGAAATCTCCAACTACGCGCCCGCCGGCCACGAGGCGCGGCATAACCTGACGTACTGGCGCGCCGAGACCTATCTGGGAATCGGAGCGGGCGCGCACAGCTTTGCCCTGGCGCAGCGAGATAGTCGCGCGAGCGGCGACCATTACGGCCGCCGATGGTGGAATGAGCGGAGCCCCGCGCGCTACCTCGAGATGGCGCGATGCGGCGGCATGGCCGAATCGGGCGCGGAGGAAATAAACGGCGCGACCGGCGCGAGCGAATTCGTCTTTCTCAACCTTCGCCTTCGCGCCGGCTTTGCGCTCGCCGACTTCGAGGAGCGTTTCGGCCGCAGCTTCGACGATATATTCGCCGGCCGCGCCGCGCCGCTAATTGATGGCGGACTGCTCGTTCGCCGCAAAGACCGCGTATTTCTGAGCGAGCGCGGCCTCGAGCTGGCGGATTCAGTGTTCGCTGAATTTGTCTAGAAAGAGTCCGGCGTCATTGCGCGCATCCGTAGCTCTGGCGACGAAATTTCCGGCCGATTCAGGCGCGCGCGATCGCGGCTTCGAGCAGCTCGACCACTCGGGCCGGCGTTGCGAGCCTGATGAACGCGCCAAGGCGAGGACCGCGCTCCTGGCTCAGGATCGCGCGGTACAGCGGCGGAAAGATCTTGCCGGGTTTGTCGTAGTTTTCGCGGCCGAGATCGTAGATCTTCTTCTCTATTTCCTCGGCGCTCGCCTCGCCGTTCGCGCGCAGCCAGTCCGAGAGTGACCTTAGTTGGGCGCGCTCGGAGTCATTCGGCGTGTACGGCTTTTTCGTCGGCTCGATGAAGTCGTGATAGAAGTTGAGCGCGCATTCCATGAGCGCCCGGCCCATCGCTTCCGTCTCGGCATCGCCGGCGATCGCGGCGTCATAACGCGTGATGTAGTTCCAGATAAATTCGCGGTCGGGGCTGCCCAGCGCCGACACCAGGTTCATCATCATCGCGAAGCTCAATTGTGAATCGAACCTGCGCGGGCTGTTCTTCTGCAGGACGAACTTGAGCGGAGAGTTTTCGCGCGCCTCCCCGTCGGGCGTCGCGGCGTACTCGCGCAGCGCGTCGAGGTACTCGTCCACGTATTGCGGAATGGTCGCGAGGAACAGCTTCCGCGCGCGCCGCGGATTGGTCAGCAGAAAAAACTTGAGCACCTCGATCGGCGCGTAACGCTGCCATTGCTCGACGGTCACGCCGCGGCCGATCGACTTCGAGACCTTGTGCCCCTCGTCATCGAGGAACATCTCGAACGGAAATCCCAGCGGAGCGCGCCCCCCAAGCACTTTGAGAATTTGGCCGGAAAGGCGCGCCGAATCGGTCAGGTCCTTGCCGTAGAGCTCGTAGTCAACCTTGAGCGCGAACCATCGAAGCGCCCAATCGACTTTCCATTGCGCCTTCGCATTGCCGCCAAGCACGCTCTGCTCCCCGCGATTGCCGCACGGATGAGCGCCACCGAACTTCCGCTCGCAGGAAAATTCAACCGTGGCGCGGTCGGGATGATAGGCGGTGACGAGCGTCGAGTTGATCTGGCCGCAGTTCGGGCAGACCGGCATGATGGGAGACCATCCCGCGCGATTCTCCTCGCGCAGGGTCGGCGTTACGATCCTGATGATCTCTTCATGCCGGGCGAGGATGCGTTTTAGTCCCTCGTCGAAACTGCCATTGCGATACATCTCGGACGAACGCATCAGCTCGTAATCGACTTCGACGGGAGCGAGGAAATCGCCGAGCAGTCCGATCATGTGATCGGCGAAACTCGCGCAGCATCCGAACGGATCGGGGATGCGGGAAACGGGGACGCCCAGATATGCCTGCGTCTCTTCGCGGCGCGGAACGTTCTCCGGCACCTTGCGCAGGCCATCCATGTCATCGATAAAAACGATCAGGCGCGAGGTGCGAGACGGCTCGACGTCAGCGAACGCTTTGCGCACGTATGCAGGCCGCAACACCTCGCACATCGTGCCTAGATGGGGCAATCCGGAGGGGCCGAAGCCGCTTTCGAAAATTACGGGACGATCGGGCGGGTAATCGCGCACCCGGTCGCGCAGGCGAAGCGCCTCTTCATGCGGCCAAAGGTCGGCGCTGGTCGGCATTTTCTCGGCAGATTGTACCCCAGATGGCATCGACGGCTATTCCTCGCCTTCGCCGCGCAACACTCGCGCGACCGCATCATGAATCCAGGGATCGATTTGCAGGTCGCGGTTTTTGGCGGAGGCTAGACGAAGCTTAACGGCGCAATTTGCGCAGATAAAGGCCCTCTGGACGAATCCTCCGGCATCCTCGACGCTGATGCGCAGGAGCCAGTCGCTGACCGGCCTGCGGCACAGCACGCACTTTTCCGGCGTAGATGAAGAATCCTGATGCTCCATACTAACCGCCATTGTACATCATTGCTTCAAGGCTGGGTGCTGTGTTAACTCCCAAGTCGCATGAAGCCCGGCCCGGGCGCTATCATTCATCCAGACATTCCCGCATTCAGCGACGCACTCGCGCGCGGATTGAAGCCATCGCGCGGCCATGTTTCGCAAGCGGCCTGAGTCGCGAATCTTTGCGCTTCCCGCATGGACCAGGCATACACCAAACAGAAGGTCAAAGAACTCAGAGCGATGGTCAGCGAGGGCGATCGCGTGGCGATCGTGCTGCAGGACGACCCGGACCCGGACGCGATGGCAAGCGCGATGGCGCTGCGGACGCTGCTCGGGCGCAACAAGCAAACCACCCCGCTCTTCAGCTTCAAGCCGGTAACCAGGCCGGAAAACCGCACGATGGTGCATCTGCTCGAGATCGACATCGCGCCGGCCACCACCGAGGAACTCGCCGAGTACGACAAGATCGCGATGGTCGATGTTCAGCCGCCGTTTTTCGGTGAAAGGCTGACCCGCGCGGATATCGTGATCGACCATCATCCGAACTATGAGCCGAGCGACGTGCCGTTCATGGACGTCCGCACCAGGTACGGCTCCACCGCGACGATTATGACCGAGTATCTGATCTCCGCCGACGAGCACATCAGCGAGCGCCTGGCGACCGCCCTGCTCTACGGCATTCGCAGCGACACTCTGGCGCTTTCACGCCGCGTGACCGATGACGATCTGCAGGCGTTCGTGACGCTTTATCCGATCGCGAACTACAACATGCTCAAGCAGATCGAGCGGCCGGAACTGCCCGCCGAATTCGCGAAGGTTCTCTCGCGCGCCCTGGCGCGGATGGAGGTCGTGGATGGACTCGCGGTGATCAACCTCGGACCGGTGGTGCGCGATGACGTCATCGTCCAGGTCGCCGATTTCTGCCTCCAGTTCGAAGGCGTGGAGTGGGTCGCGGTGGCCGGCAAGCTCGGGCGCGATCTTGTCATCTCGGTGCGCAACTATGGGATGAGCGGTGACAACGCCGGCGAGGTGGTAAAGAACCTGTTCGGCGATATCGGCAGCGCCGGAGGCCATCGCAACATGGCCAAAGCGGTGATCAAACAGACCGCATGGCGGCGGCGCGAGGGCAGCACCCGTGATCGCTTTATCGAAGAACGCCTGCGCGAGCTGTTCCTCGCGGAAATCTCAGGCGAGCGAAAGAGCAACGGCGAATCTTCTCGGGCGGCATCGCGCGGCTGACCCGAAAGTCGCCCCCGGCTCTGACCCGATCAATCAGACCTCCGCCAAAATAAAATCAGCGCGATCCCTCGCGTGCTTTGGTTTACCCGGACCGCGGTTGTCCGTATCGTATAAAGCGTGAGCGTGGCGGAGGCGACGGTCGATATCAAAAACCGCTTGGGGCTTCATCTTCGGGCCGCCTCGTCTCTGGCCCAAATCGCCAGCCGTTTCAGTTCTCAAATCACGATCGCGCGAGGCAAAAATCAGGTTAATGCCCGCAGCGTCACCGGGCTGATGATGCTTGGGGCGGAGAAAGGCGTGAAGCTCAAGGTCCGCGCCGAAGGCGACGACGCACGCGAGGCGTTGAAAGCCATCCAGACCTTGTTCGAGGAACGGTTCGGCGAAGAGTAGCAGTAGAAATAGCGGCGTTGATAGCCAAATAGAGAATATTCGCCCACAGTAGTCTCAGGAGGCCAGCCCGCCCTTTCGCCTTGATTCCACCTGACCGGTCGGTTATTAGATCGGCAACCAAAGTTCACACAAGAGTCCGCGAGTATTGCTTTTGCTGCATCTCGACCTTTCCCGTTCCCCCGCCGGCGGTCCTTTCACAGGGCGGGAATGGTGAGATCAATGGGGAGTATGCGGATTTCGTTTCTGCCGTCTCAAGGAGTCATCGTGCATGCCGCTTAAAGATTTCCTGTTTACATCGGAGTCAGTTTCCGAAGGCCATCCGGACAAGATGTGCGATCAGATTTCCGACGCCGTGCTCGATGCGCTGATAGCGGAAGACCCGGCATCGCGCGTGGCGCTCGAATCGCTCGCCAAGACGGGACTTATCGTCCTGGCCGGAGAAATCACAACCCGAGCGCGGCCCGACTTCGTCAACATCGCGCGCAACGTCGCGCTGGAAATCGGCTACGACAGCCTGGCCAGTGGCTTCGACGGCCACACCTGCGCCGTGCTTACCGCCATCGAACCTCAGTCGCCAGACATCTCCCAGGGCGTGACCGAAGGCGAGGGGCTCCACAAGGAACAAGGCGCCGGCGACCAGGGTCTGATGTTCGGGTTTGCCTGCGATGAGACGCCGGAACTGATGCCGCTGCCGATCGCGATGGCGCATCGGCTGATGGAAAACCTCGCGCAGATGCGCAAACAGCGGGAAGTTCCCTGGCTGCGTCCCGATGCCAAGAGCCAAGTGACGGTTCGCTACGTGGACGGGCGGCCGGTCGAGGTCACCGCGGTCGTCATCTCGACCCAGCACACTCCGGAGGTCAAGTACGAGACCATCCGCGAAACAATCATCGAACAGCTCATCAAGAAAACCATCCCGGCGCAGTACCTTACGCGTTCCACGGTCTATCACGTGAATCCGACCGGACGTTTCGAGATCGGCGGTCCTCACGGCGACTGCGGACTGACCGGCCGCAAAATCATCGTCGATACCTACGGCGGCTATGGCCGGCACGGTGGAGGCGCATTTTCGGGCAAGGACCCGAGCAAGGTCGATCGTTCGGCGTGCTACATGGCGCGCTATGTGGCGAAGAACGTCGTCGCTGCGGGATTGGCGAAAAAATGCGAAATCCAGGTCGCGTATGCGATCGGTGTTGCCGAGCCGGTCTCAATTCTGGTCGACACGTTCGACACCGGCACGGTGCCGGAAAACAAGCTCTCTTCGACTTTGCGCGAACTTTTTGACTTTCGTCCCGCGGGAATCATCCGCACCCTGAACCTCAAGCGGCCAATCTATCAAGCCACCGCCGCCTACGGGCACTTCGGACGCCATCCCCACGACGGACTGTTCCCGTGGGAGCGCACCGACATGGCGGAAAGGCTGCAGAGTGCGTTCGGGATAAACTCCCGGCGCTAGACCTTCATCGACATCCACCGAAATATTCTGGAGAACCAATCGAGATGCCATCAGCTGCGACCAAAAAGAAGTCGACGCTCAAAGCTCAGACCAACGGCGATTCGGGGCCGGGATACGACGTGCATGACCTCGGCCTGGCCGCCGCGGGAAGAAAGCGAATCGAATGGGCCGATCGGCAGATGCCCGTGCTTCGGCGCATCCGCGAGCGCTTCTCAAAAGAGCTGCCGCTTAAGGGCCAGCGGCTCGGCGCGTGTCTGCATATCACCTGCGAGACCGCCAACCTTCTGCGCGCGCTCAAAGCCGGCGGAGCGGAAGTGTTCTGCTGCGCGTCGAATCCGCTGTCGACCCAGGACGACGTGGCGGCGGCGCTGGTCAAAGAATACGGAATTCCAACCTACGCGATTCATAACGAAGACCGCGACACGTATTACAGCCATCTGCGCTCGGTGCTCGAGCGCCGGCCCACGATCACGATGGACGATGGAGCCGACCTGGTGAGCCTGCTGCATACGGAATATCGCGATCGCGCACAGGAAGTTCGCGCCAGCATGGAAGAAACCACCACCGGAGTGATCCGGCTGCGCGCGATGGAGAAAGACAAGGCGCTCAAGATCCCGGTTGTCGCGGTCAACGACGCCCAAACCAAGCACATGTTCGACAACCGCTACGGCACCGGCCAATCGACTCTCGACGGCATTATCCGCGCCAGCGGACTGCTGATCGCGGGATCGATCGTCGTGGTCGGCGGCTATGGATGGTGCGGGCGCGGGATCGCGCAGCGCGCGCGCGGACTGGGCGCCGACGTCATCGTCACCGAAGTCGATCCGGTGCGCGCGCTCGAAGCCGCGATGGACGGACTGCGCGTGATGAAGATGGCCGATGCGGCCAAGGTCGGCGATATCTTCATCACCGCCACCGGCGACAAGCACGTGCTCACCGCGCAGCATTTCATGCTGATGAAGGACGGCGCGGTTCTCTGCAACTCCGGCCATTTCGACGTCGAAATCGACATGGCCTATCTCAACGACAGCGCGAAGAGGATTGAGCACAACGTCAACGACAACGTCGATGCCTACCATCTGTCCAACGGGCGAGTGCTCTACGTGCTCGGCCAGGGCCGGCTGGTAAATCTCGCGTGTGCCGAAGGCCATCCCGCCCAGGTGATGGACATGAGTTTCGCCACCCAGGCGCTCGCGTCGGAATGGGCGTCAAAGAGCCACGGTCTTGAAGTCAGAGTTCACGACGTGCCGATCGAGATCGAGCAGGAAGTGGCGTCGGTGAAGCTCGCCTCGATGAACATCAAGATCGACACGCTGACTCCGGAGCAGAAGAAGTACCTCGAGAGCTGGGAAAGCGGCACGTAAGGAAAGTTTCGCTTCCCGCGATCGGCCGAATCCGCGTCTGTCGGCGAATTTTCAGCCTTCGATCCTGACCGTCGAACGCCGGCGCCACAGTTCGCCGCATCCGACCGACACGGCGATCAGCAGCACCGCGAGAAGGAACCGCGGCGACAGCGGATGCCATAGCGCGTCGCCGAGGAACGCGAACAGAATCGTTCCCGGGATCATGCCGACTACGCTGGCCCAGAAGTAATCGCGGAACGTGATGCGCGAAGCGCCGGCGATCAGGTTGAGCGCGTTGTACGGAATCACCGGCACCATCCGCAGGTACAGGATTATCTGGAAGCCGTGCTTCGCGATCCGCTCGAGCATCGTGTTGAAGCGTTCGCCGACGATGCTCTCGACGAAGCCGCGTCCGAGGAAGCGGCCCGCGCCGAAGGCAACCATCGCGCCGATGTCCGCGCCGATCAGCGAATAAACCGATCCCCACAGCGTTCCAAACGCGAGTCCCCCCGCGATCGTCATCACCGCCCCCGGCACCAGGAACGAGGGTCCCACCGCGTACAGCAGGACATAAATCAGCGGGCCCCAAACGCCCCACGCAACCACCTCGGCCTTGACCTGCGCGGGGTTGCGAAACCACTCGTTGTGCGCCAGCACCAGCCACACGGAAACGCCGGCGATCACCGCCAGAATCGCGAGCTTGAGCGCGTTCATCCAGAATGCGCGTGTGCGGTTCTGCCTACCGGGGCTGTTCTGAAAAGGGGCTGCGGCTGCCATGGAGGCGAGTTGCACTATGATACGGGTCCGCGGGCCACCGAGACAAGCTGAGGCGACCGTGCAAGTCCCGGGTTTGTCCAACAGGAATGATAGGGCTAGAGTTCGGTCGATCGCCGCGCCGAGCGGCGCATCCTGGAAGGGAGTCATCGCGGATGAACGAGCTGAAAGATAAGGTCGCCATCGTCACCGGCGGCGGGTACGGGATCGGCAAAGAGATCGCGCTCGCCTTCGGGCGCGCCGGCGCGAAAGTCGTGATCGCCGCGCGCAGCGAGAAGCCGATGCAGGAAACCGTCGATGCGCTCAAGAAAATCGACACGCCCGCAATCCACCTCCGCACCGACGTATCCAAGGAAGCGGATTGCGTCCGGATGGCCGAGGAAACCCTGAAAGCGTTCGGGCGCATCGACATCCTGGTCAACAACGCCGGCATCGCGGGACCCACCAAGCGCATGCCGGACATGACGCTCGCGGAGTGGCAGGAAACGATCGATATCAATCTGACCGGTGCGTGGCTGGCCGCGCGCGCGGTGCTGCCCGTGATGGACAAGCAACGCTCCGGCAACATTCTCAACATCTCCTCGGGCGCGGGCCGGCGCGGCTATCCGATGCGATCGCCGTACGCTGCCTCCAAGTGGGGCATGATCGGCCTCACCCAGACCATCGCCGGCGAATGGGGCGCGCGGGGAATCCGATGCAACTGCATATGCCCGGGTCCGATCGAAGGCGACCGTATCGAACGAGTCATGCGTGCGCGGGCGGAAGCGCTGAAAGTTCCCTATGAGCAGATCCGCGCGCAGTTTCTTTCGCAGGCCGCGCTCAATCGCATGGCGACGGAAGAAGAATGCGCTCGGGTCGCGTTGTTTCTGGTCAGCGATGCCTCGGCGGGGATGACCGGTCAAACCTTGAACGTCGATGCCGGTTCAATCATGAACTGAAGCATCTGAGGTCCCGCTGAATGCGCGCCGCTAAAGCGGCCGCTTTTGCGGAATCGACCTACTTCATGATGTGATGATCGCGGACGGTCGCCTCGAAGCCGAGCTGATGGAGCCGCTCGGCCAGGGCGAGGGCCAGCGCCGGCGATCGATGACGTCCGCCGGTACATCCAACACCGATCATCAGGTAGCTTTTGCCCTCGCGCTGATAGAGCGGCAGCAGGAACTCCAGGAGCCTCGTGACCTCATCGAGGAACCGGTGCGCTTCCGGCGCCGCAAGCACGTAATCTCTCACCCGCGGGTCGCGTCCATCGAGCGGCTTCAGATCGGGAACGAAGAACGGATTTGGCAAAAACCGGACATCGAGCACCATGTCCATGCCGATCGGCACTCCGTATTTGTAGCCGAATGAGACGACCGAGATCGCCATTCGCGATCCCGCGCCGGAGCTGAGCACGGCGGCCGTGACGACCTCGCGCAGCTCGTGGACCGTGAGCGTCGTGGTATCGATCACGCGATTGGCGCGCTCGCGCAGCGCGCTCAGTGCCAGCCGCTCGCTTTGAATTCCTTCGGCTACGGTCAGTCCGCTTTCCGCCATCGGATGCGGCCGCCGCGATTCGGAGTAGCGGCGCGCCAGCACTTCGTCGGAAGCGTCGAGGAAAATGACTTCCGGGCGGACGCCGTTGCGCTCGAGCTCCTCGAAAATCCGCGGCCATTGGGGAAAGAACAGCCGTTCGCGCGGGTCGATTCCAAGCGCGATTCCCGCCAGCGCCTTGTCGCGCGCCGCCGCGAGACGGACGACGTCGGGCGCAAGCGCCACCGGCAGATTATCGACGCAGTAGAAGCCGAGATCTTCGAGGACGCGCAATGCGGAGGCGCGGCCCGAGCCCGAAACGCCCGTCACGATAATCAGTCGGGAACGGTTCGCAGCCTGGACCATCGCCGGTCACGCTCCGCCAGGGCGGGCGCTAATACTTGCTGTCCTCTTCCTTGATCAGGCGGTAGATTTCCGCCGGGTCGGCCGCGCTCATCAAGCGCGACCGGAATCCTTCATCCTTGAGGAGTCGTGAAACCCGGGCGAGCGCCTTCAGATGCAGGCTGGCGGAGTCCTCGGGCGCGACCAGCACGAAGAAGATATGCGTTGGACTGCCATCCAGCGAATCGAAGTCCACGCCCGCGCGATGGCGGCTGAAAGCTCCAATGATTTTGCTCACGCCGCGAAGCTTGCCGTGCGGTATCGCGATACCGTCGCCGATCGCGGTCGAGCCAAGCCGCTCGCGTTCGCTAAGCACCGCCGCCAACTCATCGAGTTCGATGGTCGGGTAGCGGGAGTGAAAGCCCTGCGCAAGTTCCTTGAGCACTTGGTCCTTGGTGTCGCGTTCAAGATCGGGAAGGACCATTTCCGGAGCGAGGATTTCAGTGATCTTCATGGATGGGGTTTTATAGACCTGGTTGTTCGCGCGTCGCGACGCCGCGATCGAACCGCCTGGATGGCGGCGATGCGGGCGAATTTTCATGCACTCGTGGGCTCGTTCCCCTCCGCCTCACTCAAGATTTCCCCGGCGGACAGCGCGCGCACTTTCCGCGCCTCGAGCTTTTCAAGGTGCCGGGTGAGCTGGCGAATGACCTTATCCTCAAGCAGATCGATGACGGAGTAAAGGTCTTTGGATTCCTGAGCGGCGGCGGCGGACAGCCGGCCCGACTTCACCGTAACTTCGCCGCGCTGCCGGTACTTGTCAACCGACAATATGACGTGAGCTTCGCACGCGCGCTTAAGGAATTTTCCGAACCGCGCGAACTTGCGCTCCGCGTATCGCCGGATCGCTTCGCTGGGGGTCACCTGGTGAAACGTGACGGTTACCGTGGTGGAAACCGGGCGCCTGGCGGCACGCCTCTGTTTGCGGACATCCTGCCTGCGACGCTTGACCTGGGGTTTGGCGTTTTTCATCTCGGATTCGCCTCTAAGCCGGAATTGCCTTAGCCGACTTGCTTGCGATTTGCGGACGGCAGGATTCCCAGGGCCTGCCGGTATTTGGCGACGGTGCGCCGCGCGATATTGATCTGCTTGGCGCGCAGTATCTCAGCAATCGCCTGGTCCGAGAGCGGGTTGCCGGGTTCCTCGGCCGACACCAGCGCGCGAATTTTTTCCTTCACGGTTTCCGCGCTCACATCCTCGCCCGTCGATGCCTTCACGCCGGACGTAAAGAAGAACTTGAGTTCGAAGATTCCCTGCGGCGTGTGCGCGTACTTGTTCGCGGTCGCGCGGCTGATGGTCGATTCGTGCATCCCGATGTCTTCGGCCACGTCCTTGAGAACCAGCGGCTTCAGATGGCTGATGCCGTGGTCGAAGAAGGCGCGCTGAAATTTGACGATCGAGTTGGCGACCTTGAAGATGGTCTGCTGGCGCTGATAAATCGACTTGACCAGCCATTTCGCCGACCGCAGCCGCTCCTGAAGATACTCGCGGGTTTCCGGCGCTGAATTCGCGTCGTTCATCACCCGCTGGTAGTAGCCCGCAATCCTGAGCCGCGGGACCGCCTCGCGGTTGAGCGTCACGATGTACTCATCGCCGACCTTGTGGATGTACACATCGGGGACGACGTAGGTTGGTTCCTCGCCGCCGTAGTCGCGGCCTGGTTTCGGTTCGAGCAGCGCGATAACCTTGTGCGCCTGCCCGACCATCTCGACGCTCACCGCGAACTGCCGCGCGATTTCGGAATAGCGATGCTTTTCCAGAAGGTCGAGCCGCTCGCGGACGATACGCGCGGCCAGCGACCCTTCCATCCCGAGATTCTCCAACTGAAGCAGCAGGCACTCGCGAAGATCGCGGGCCGCGCAGCCGGGAGGGTCGAACCGCTGTACGCGTTTGAGAACGCGTTCAACTTCGGCGGGCGTCGTTTCGAGCTGCTGCGCCAATTCTCCCACCGGCGTTTCCAGGTAACCGTCGTCGTTGAGGTTGTAAATGATCGTCGCGCCGATTCTCTGATCCGCGTCGCTCAGATTGGAAAGCCTGAGCTGCCACATCAGATGATCTTCAAGGGAGCTGCGGCGCAGCGAGGTGTTTTCGAGCGCGCTGCGATGGTCGTCATCCGAATCCGCCGGCGCGCTCTCCTGCCAGTTGTTCGAGTAGGTCTCCAGGTATTCGCGCCAGTCCATCTTGTCGAGCCCGTCAAGTTCGCGCAGCTCGACGGCCGCATCGTGCGCTTCGCTCTCGATCGTCTTGGGCGGCTCTTCCGGAGCGCCCGCTCCGGGCTCCCATTCGTCTACCGGCTCCTCGGGCAGGGCGGCTTCGGGTTCCGCTCCCAGCCGGTCAGCCTCGGTCCCGGGCGTCATCCCGTCGTCTTCGGGAATTTCGGGTTCACGAGCGGCCTCAGAAGGACTCTGATCCAGCGGCTCGAGCATCGGATTTTGCTCGAGCTCGGTCTGCACCACCGTTTCGAGCTCGGGGAGCGACAGCTGCAGAATCTTGATGGCCTGCTGCAACTGGGGAGTCATCACCAGTTGCTGGCGGAGCCGTAAGTCCTGACCGAGTTTTACCTCTAGCGCCATCTAACCAATTGCGTCAGGGATTGCGCCCTTCCGACATCGAGCTCCCGATCGGTGCGGACGCCTGCGAAGATCCTGCGGGAGAGGCATCGCTCGCACCTGCAGCAGGGCCGCGGTCCTCGGCCTCGCCGTCAGCCGGAGCTTTGGACTCGTGCGGAAAAATTATGGCCCGAGCGTTTTCCACATCGCTCTGGTTGGTATCCAGATGAACCGTGATCTTCGTGCCGGCGATCTGATCTTCGCCGTCATGCACCACCGGAGACCCGGTCAGCACGACCGTATGCTTGGTCTGATCGAGAACCGCATGGTCGCCAGTGGCCCATCGCGTGCCCTGGCTGATACGCACGTTGCCGGTTGCGATCATCTCCCTTACGTCGTTGAAGTCCTTGCCGTAGTTCACGCGCAGCACTTCGCTGGTTAGCTGGCTGCCGGCCTGCGTCGCACGCACCTTACCTTTGAAGGTAACCGACTTTCCCTGATAGTCCAGCGACAATGATTCAGAGTCGATTTTGATCGGATCTTTACCGTTCGAAAACTGGAGCGCTGCAAACCCTTCCGGAGTATTGGGCTCTTTCGACTTTCCTTTCCCCGATTCACCCGCCGAAGCCCCGCGCTTGCCCGACTTTTGTCTTGCCGCGGTTTGATCGCCACCGGAACTTCCAGACGGCCCGGCGTCGTTCGCCGGCGTTATCGCGCCCAATGACGATGGCTTCTCGACCGCGGCCACCGCCGCTGCGGGAGCCGGCTCCGGGGCAGCAGGTACCGCCGTCGCGGCTTCGCCACCAGCGGCGCTGGGAGCGGCTGCGGGTGTTGCCTCAACGGGCGCGACCGCCGGAGAAGTCGAAGATGGCGGCGATTGAGGAACCGGCGCGGAAGCTACTTCCGGCGGTGACGATGCGGGCGGAGCCGGAGTGCCGGATTCCATCGGCACCGCAGGAGGTCCGCTCGCTACAGGGACCGACGGTTCCGATGGCGGTGGAGGAGGGAGCGAATTTGTGCCGGGTTCAATGCGCACTTCGGGGACCGGCGTTGGAGAAGAAGCCGCTTGCGGAGCCGCTGATACGATCGAAGTTTCGATGGCCGCATTTGCTGTCGCGGGCGAGCTTTGAGCCGCCGGTGATGCCTGCGATGCGGAAGTATCGGGCGCCGCTGGCGCAGGAGCCGAATTCATCGCGGCCGCCGATGCTGGAGCGGAGGGTGGAATGCTGGGAGCCGGTGCCGACGCGGCCGCGGCTGAACCTCCCGGGCTCGAAGCGGCACCCGGCACGCCACCAGATATGTGAACGGCGTCAGGTCCCTGGTCGAAGTCCTCCACCGCCGCGCCTTCCGGCGCTGGAGCCGGCGCGGCCTGGAGCGAATTGCCGGGAGCTCCTGGCTGCAAGATGCTTTGCGCCCTGGCCATCGGCGCCACGGCCAGAACGGACGAGAGCACGCCGACGGCGACAAGAGCCGCAAGCCGGCCAACAGGACGCGACAAAGTCGCGAAGTCAGCTTTGTTTCGCTTTGCCACGGTCCTTCTTTGGCATTATTTCGGTGCTGACCTGCTGATTAAGCTGGAACACTCGTGTCTTGGAGTTTCCGGTAAGTCCGATTCCCACCACTTTGACGCCGTCGCCCTCGAGCGTGACCTGCCCCGGAGCTTCCACCTGGTTGGTATCGGGATTGAAGGACGCGGAATCGGTCCTCATCGTGATGTCGCCGTACTTTATGATCGTGCCGCCACTCAGGTCGGCGCGATGCACGTGATTGCCGGTCAGATGCAGCACGGCATGCGGGGCATCGATCGTCACGTTCTTGCCGTCGTCGGAGGACATTTGCACGTTGGCGTCGGTAAGCACTACCGAGGATTTGTCGCCCGAATAGCTCGCATCGGCAGCCGTCAACACCCATTGACGTTCGCCCGCCTTCATCTGGGTCCAATGAAAGTTGTGCGCGTGGAGCAGCGAACCGGGAACCAGTCCCGCCACTTTCTGCATCGCCTGGGCGTCTTCCCGATGCCTTACGACCCACACCGTGACGCCCAAAAGTATAAGGAGCGCGACAATACCGAATCCCGCCAGCGCCTTGGCGATTCGCCTAGGACTCATCACACGCTCCGTACAATCAAGGTATCAAGCGGATTTTTCCAAGTAAACCAAACACCGAAAACGACTGAATAGTCGCATATGCCGGCAGCGCGGATGGCCTCCATACACGCTGAATTCAGTCGCAGGAGCAACGATCAGGCGCGGATGGCTTCTCGAATTCGCCGCAGTCCGGCAAGCAGGGCGGGCAGGTCTTCGAGACGATATGAATTCGGACCGTCGCTGAGCGCATGGTCCGGATCTTCGTGGACTTCCATAAAGATTCCATCCACGCCGACCGCGACCGCTGCGCGCGCCAGCGGGGCGACGAATTCACGCTGACCGCCGGATCGCTCGCCCCCGGCGCCGGGAAGCTGCACGGAATGGGTCGCATCGAAGATGACCGGATAGCCGAAGCCGCGCATTATCATCAGCGATCGAAAATCGGTCACCAGGTTGTTGTATCCGAAACTTGCCCCTCGTTCCGTCAGCAGCACCTTGCGGGTACCGGCGCCTTCGGCCTTCGCGACCGCGGCCTTCATGTCCCATGGCGCGAGAAACTGCCCCTTCTTGATATTCACGACTCGGCCGGTGGCGGCGGCCGCCACGATAAGATCGGTCTGACGCGACAGGAACGCTGGAATCTGCAGAATGTCGGCGACTTCGGCGGCGGGCTTCGCCTGGGCGGGCTCGTGGATATCGGTCAGGATGGGAACGCCGGTTTCCCTCTTCACCCGCGCTAGAATTTCGAGCCCCTTTTCCAGTCCGGGACCGCGATACGAGGCAAGACTGGTGCGATTGGCCTTATCAAACGAACACTTGAAGACAAAAGGAAGCGACGCGCGGCGAACGATCTCAGCCAGCTTGACGGCGTGGCGCAGGCACGATTCGTCGCCCTCGATTACACATGGCCCGGCGATTATCGGCAGCGCATCGCCGCCGAACGTAACGCCGCCGGCTTTGACCTCGGCAATCTTCACGAAGCGGAGCGCAGCTCCCTGACCGTCGCCAGCTTCTTGCCGAGGCGCGCGCGGCGCTCGACCGCGGCACGGACCAACCCGCGAAAGAGAGGATGGCAATCGAGCGGGCGCGACTTCAGCTCGGGATGGAACTGGCATCCGATGAACCACGGATGGCCCTTCAGTTCCATGATTTCCACGAGATTGCCCTCGGGCCAGGTTCCGGTCGCGATGAGCCCGGCCTTCTCAAGCCTGGAGAGGTACGCGTTGTTGACTTCATAGCGATGCCGATGGCGTTCGGAGATCCGGCCGCGGCGATACAGCGATGCGGTCAAGGTGCCGGGCTTCAGGGTGCAGGGGTACGCGCCCAGCCGCATCGTGCCGCCCTTTTTCGTCACGTCTTTCTGGGTTTCCATCAGATCGATGACGGGATCGGGCGTGTCCTCGGCGATCTCGCGGGAATTGGCGCGTTTGAGTCCGAGCAGATTGCGCGCCGCCTCGATTACCATCATGTGCAGCCCGAAGCAGATCCCGAGAATCGGCACCTGGTTTTCGCGCGCATAGCGTACCGCCTTGACTTTGCCTTCCGTCCCGCGCGCGCCGAAACCGCCGGGGACGATGATCGCGTGGGCCTGCGCGAGGCGCTCCTCGACGTTCTGCTTTTCCAGCTCTTCGGAGTCGACGTAGTCGATATTTACCTTGGCCTCGTTCGCGATTGCTCCATGCGTGATCGCTTCGTGCAGGCTCTTGTAGGAATCGGCCAGATCGACGTACTTGCCGACCACCGCGATGTTAACGGTGACCTTGGGATTCTGCGCGGTTTTAACGACTCGCCTCCATTTGGCGAGATTTGGCGCGCCCGTCCAGATGTTCAACTTTTCGACGACCCGCTGGTCGAATCCCTCGTCGTGAAAGTGCAACGGCACTTCGTAGATCGTCTCGACATCGGGAGCCGCGATCACACAGTTCTCTTCGACATTGCAGAAGTGCGCGATTTTCGCCTTGACCCTCTGGTCGAACTGCTTCTCGCATCGGCAAATGAGCAGATCGGGCTGAATGCCGAGACCGGTCAGTTCCTTCACGGAATGCTGAGTGGGTTTGGTTTTGACCTCGCCGGCGGTTTTGATGAACGGCACGAGCGTCAGATGAACGTAAAGGACGTTTTCGCGCCCAAGGTCCCATCGAAATTCGCGCACCGCCTCGAGGAAAGGCAGGCTCTCGATATCGCCCACCGTGCCGCCGATCTCGACGATGCAGAGGTCGGAACCTTCGGCCGCGGCGAGAATGCGGCGTTTGATTTCGTCGGTGATATGCGGGATCACCTGAACGGTCGCTCCAAGGTAATCGCCGCGCCGCTCCTTCTGGATTACGGTGTCGTAAATCTGGCCGGTGGTGCAGTTGTTGCGCCGACTCATCGTGGTCTGCACAAAGCGCTCGTAATGCCCGAGGTCCAGATCGGTCTCGGCGCCATCGTCGGTCACGAAGACTTCACCGTGCTGGGTCGGGCTCATCGTGCCCGGATCCACGTTGATATACGGGTCCATCTTCAGCAGTGTCACCTTGAGTCCGCGCGCTTCGAGCAGCGCGCCAAGCGATGCCGCCGCGAGCCCCTTGCCGAGAGAAGAAACCACGCCGCCGGTCACGAAAATGAATTTGGTTTTCCCGCGCTCCACCTTTGATGCCCTCCCCGCTTACGAACGCACTGAGGATGCCTGAGCTCGGGCCTTGGCGAGATCCTCAGCAGTATCTATCTCAAGGGATGGCGCCACGGAAGGCACCACCCGAATAGTATAGCCGTTTTCCAGCGCACGAAGTTGTTCGAGCTTTTCGATTCGCTCCAGCACTCCTTGCGGCAGGGATGCGAACTTGAGCAGAAAATCGCGGCGATACGCGTAAACTCCGATATGGCGCAGCGCCACCGGGGGAATCCCCTGCGAATCACGGGGGCAGGGAATCGATGAGCGCGAGAAATACAGCGCGTCGCCGTTCACTCCGTGCACGACTTTAACCACGCTCGGGTTGGTCCACTCATGTTGATCGACAATCGGCGTGGCGAGCGTTGCCATCGCGATCGCCGAATCCGCGCGCATCGGCGCCGCAAGCGCATCCAGGTCCGCCGGATCGATAAACGGCAAATCGCCCTGCACGTTGACGTAAACATCGGCGCGGATTTCGCGGGCCACTTCGGCGATACGGTCGGTCCCACTCTGATGGTCCCGAGAGGTCATCATCGCCTCCCCCCCGGCATCGCGCACCACGGCAGCAATTCTTTCGTCGTCGGTAGCGACTATGGTGCGCTCGATCGAACGGGCGCGCGACGCCTGTCGCCAGACTCGAACGATCATCGGCACCCCATCGATCTCCGCCAGTGCTTTGGCGGGCAGGCGCGTGGAACCGTAGCGCGCCGGGATGACGGCAATCACGGAAGTCGCGGCCAGGGCGATACCTCTTTCAGAATCGGGAATGGAAATCGACGGGGCACGTATATTCGTACCTATCCGCCGGCTGGCTTGTCAATTTACCGCGAGCCAATTTCCCACAAAGAGCGACCTCGCGCGCGTTTTGCACAATAACTGCCGCAAAGCCCGGCGTTTGGACAAAGGGAGCCTCGCGGTTTTCCGGCTCCCTTCATTTTCGCCAGGATGGCCGAAATCGGGGTTTTTGTAGAGCGGTTGTTAGCGGGATTTCACTTCCCGCGCGGGCGAGTCTTCCGCATCCGGCGCTTTCGGGCCTTGGCTTGGATCGGATCGGTGCGCCGCTTGCGGGCGAGTTTGCGGTTGCGACGATTGCGTTGACGAGAAGCTACCTTCATTGCGCCTCCTGATATTCAGGGGCCTGATTGTATGCCGTAGGCTTGTCGGCATTCCACCCGTTCCCAAGCGTCCCGACGTTGTCGCCCGGCAGGCTCACCGAGACGGGACTTAGCGCGGCAGCCTCGCTGACCACGCCGTCGTGGTCGTGGACCACTACCAGACCGATCTGCTCGCCGGCCTTGACCGGGCCGCTCACGGAGCTCGGCACGCGATATTCCAGCCGAATTCCGGAACTGTCTTCGCGCGGAACAACGACCTTTACTTCATGCGCTACGATAGGCTGCAAATACTGCCCGGTCTCAACATGCACCTGTACCGGCAGCGGCTGTCCCGATTTCAGAAGGGACACGGCCGTATAGTGATCGAACGCCCACTCCATCAGCTTGGCTGTCTGCGCAAAACGCTGCGCGTTCGATGGCGCTCCCAGAACAACGCTGACGAGCCTCAGATTGCCGCGCTTTGCGGTGGCCGTCAGATTGAATCCGGCCTGGAAAGTGAATCCGGTCTTCAGGCCGTCGCATCCGTCGAAATGGCCAATCAGATGATTGGTGTTGTGAAGCATGCAGACTCCGCCATCGAACTCCGCCTCTTCAAGACCCGACCACTTGAGCAGGTCGGTGCTCGAGATTATCGCTCGAGCGACGGTGGCGAGATCGCGCGCGCTGGTTTGATCGACATCGTGCGCCGGACGCGGCGGAAGACCATCGACCGTGTGGTACACGGTATGCGTCATCCCCAGGCCGCGGGCGCGCGCATTCATCATCCTGACGGTGGCCTCGACCGAGCCGCCGATCTTTTCCGCCACCGCCACAGCGGCATCATTGGCCGACTTGATCAGCGCCGCCTTCATCAGCTCGCCAAGCGGATAAACCTGCCCCTCGATGAGTCCGACCCGCGACCCTCCCGTATGCGCGGATCTTTCGGAGATTCGCACCGGGTCGGTGAGGCTCACGTTGCCCGCCTTAACCTGGTCCTCCGCCACGAGCAGCAGCATCATCTTGGCCATCGACGCCGGCGGCCAGGGCATGTCCGCGTTGAGTTCGTAAAGAACCTTGCCGGTGTCCGCGTCTTCGACGAGAGCCCCTTTGTAAGGTTGAACTTCGGTCTTCTGCTGATGCTTCACCGAAGCGTGGGACCGGTGCGAATGATGCACTGAGGCGTGCGCCGGAATCGAAGACCAAACCACCACGACCGCCGCAAGCGCGGCCACTGCGACTGTGCGCAAATTCCTCATCCACCCCTCCGATTCAACCATCTGCTTCACTTCGAGAAGCGCCGCACTCCGCCCTAGGGCTCGCGCGCAAAGCCGCTCTGCGGAGAAAGGCCTTCAAGCCCGCTGCGCTCGACGCGTTTCAGGATGTTCAGATTGGCACGCGCCGGAGCGTAGTCGGGATCGGCCTCAACCAGTTCCGTCCACTCGTCGTGCGCGCGCATGTATTTGCCTTCTTCGGCGTAGATAGCGCCCAGCATATTGTGCGCATCCACCTGGCTGGGATCGATCTGAAGAGAAAGCAGCATCTGCTGCTCGGCCTGCTCGAGCATCCCGCGCCGCTCGTAGGCGATCGCCAGGTTAAAATGCGGCTCTGAATGATCGGGGCCGAGCAGAGTGGACAGTCGCAGAACCTCGGTCGCGTCCTTGAGTTGCCCGTTTTCCAGGTAGAGCAAGCCCAGATTCAGAAACAACTGCCAATCGTCAAGGCCGAGACTGACCGCCTTTTGATACTCGGCAAGCTCGTGCTCGTGCTGTCCCATCAGGCCGTAGGCAAAGCCGAGGTGGTAATGGGCAAGGGCGTTGTTCGGATTCCGGTCGAGGACTTCGCGATGAAGCCGGATAGCCTCGGGATAATCTTCCATCCCAAGGTAATAGTCGGCGACCGGATCGCAAACCTGCTGATCGGCCGAGGCCTCTTCACTGGTAGCCGACGCAAAGGTGGGCGACTGGAGAACCAGTATTATCAGGACGGCCAGTCCCGCACGATAACAGATCGACACTTACCTGAGCCTGCTTCCCGCATGCGCGCGCAAGCAAACCGATGGTAGCAGGAAGAGTGCTGCAAGAAAAAGGAGGATTCGACCGGAGCTTCAGGAAAGCCGAAGCAGCGGCCGGAAGCCGGAAGGATCCGCTTGTGAACCGAGAAAAAAGAAGGCAAAGGGGGAGAATCGCTCCCCCTCTGCCACCTGGCATTTCGCGTTACTTGGAGGTCGAGTCAGTCGCCTCCGCCGACGGAGCCATTCCGGTGTCTGACTTCTTCTTGTGCCGGTGATGATGCTGTTTTGCCGGCTTCTCCGACGACGGGCTGGACGCAGCCGCCGGGCTGGCGTCGGGCGAAGATGCCGTGCCTTGAGCGAACGCCGGAACCGCAATCGCACTGGCGAAGATAGCGGCGGTTAGAATGGTGAGGGTGCGTTTCATACTCTTCTGGTTCTCCTTAATCCTGAGCGGTCCTGCGTTGGTCCGCGTTTCGAACGATACCATAGCTATTGGCGTGCCACACCGACGGTACAAATTGCCTCAAACGGGTCTAAGAATTGGGCTGGACGACCTGATGCGACTTGCGCAAAAGCGCCGGAACCTCGACCTTTTCGGGCATTCTGGCAGCCAGTTCGCACCGCTTCAATTCTTTTCTCCTTCGCGCCGCAGATCGGAATACAGAGCGAACAATTCCCTGAAGGCGCGCGCCACAACCGCGAAATTGGCGCCCGATTGCTCTCCCGCCAGACGCGGCAAATGCCTGACCTCGACCTCCCGCACTTTGGCGCCCAAACCCGCCAGTCGCGCCATCAACTCGGTCGAGATCATCGCGCCTCGCGCTCGCAGCTCGATACGCTCCAGGAACTCGCGCTTGAACAGCTTGAACCCGCAGTCGATGTCGCTTATCCCGACTCCCAACAGCATCTTGACGAGCAGAGTCCACGCCTTGCCGTTGAGCTTGCGGACAAAATTGTCCGCGCGGCGAGAACGGCGGCCGGCCACCACATCGTACTCCGGCACGAAGGCAATCAGCTTCGCGATGTCCTCGGGATCGAACTGGCCGTCGCCATCCGACAGCAGGACATACGGCATTCTGGCCGCGCGAATTCCTGAGATGACGGCCCCGCCGTATCCACGATTAACCTCATGATGGACGACGCGGACCCGGGGGTTTTCGGATGCGAGACGATCGGCGATCGCGCCGGTGCGATCGCGGCTTCCGTCGTCAACGACAATGACTTCATAGTCGTCGGCGAATTTCGGCAGTGCCGCCAGATAACCGCGCACGACTCGCTCAACGTTAGCCTCTTCGTTGTGCGACGGCAGAAAAACGCTGAGCCCCGGCACGCGTGCGGGGCTGTTCACGACAGAACTGGCGTCATGGCTGGAATCGAGAATCGGCTGGCGGGAGTCTAGTCGCCAAGCATCCGATAGCCGCCACGGAAAAACAGCAGCGGCTTCGCGTCCCGCGTCTCGGCCTCCTGCACTTCACCCACGTAGATGGTATGGTCGCCCCCTTCGTAGGTGCTTACCACCTTGCATTCGATGTACCCAAGCGTGCCGGCCAGGATTGGCGCGCCGTTGGCGCCGAGGCGATAACTTACGCCCTCAAATTTGTTGCCGCCGCTGACCGCGAATCTGCGCGAAATGTCCTCCTGATCGGACGCGAGAATGTTGACGTTGAAAACGCCGCTTTCCTCGAAACAAGGATAGCTCTCCGCCTTCTTGTCGACGCAAATCAGCACCAGAGGAGGCGTCAGCGAGACCGAGGTGAAGGCGTTGGCGGTCAAACCGTGCAGCTCGCCGGACTTTCGGAAGGTGGTAATCACGGTAACGCCGGTGGCGAAATGGCCCATCACACGGCGCAGTTCATTCTTGTCAATTGGCATCGAGCGAATCTCCGGGCGCGGATGCTATCAAAGCGTTTTGCCGCCGGTCAATTTGGCCTTTTTGATGATCCGGCTTCGCGCGCCGTCGGCGCCGCCATGAGGCAGTCCCAGGCCGGCGCGCGCGCCGCTTCTCACCATCCCGTTCGATCTCTCGGAATTACCTGCTTGCCGCCCACGTACACATAGTCCAGATCGAGCGAGGTGAGCGGCCGATCGTTCCCGTTGATTCGGACATTCATCGGTTCGCCGAGGAACATGGTGTGGTCCCCGGCGGCAAACTCGCTCACCACGCGCGCCTCGATTGATACCATCGCCAGCCTGAGCCACGGCATTCGCAGCGCCGGCGACGGCTCCCATTCGAACGCATCGAGATTGTCGGGCCGCCTCGCGCGCGCCGAATAAAAGTAGTCTTCAAGCGTCTTGCCGCGAGCGCCGACGACATTGAGCGCGAATGCGCGGGTCCGAGCCACCATGGCGTTGCTAAGATGCGAGCGATCGATTGCGGCCATCAGGATCGGCGGGTCGCCCGAAACCTGCGTCACCCACGATGAGGACATCCCGTGCGAGCTTGCTCCTTCAGAAACGGTGAGCACGTAGATTCCCGTGGTGAGCGCCGCCATCGCGCGTGAAATTTCGTCGTTCATTCGATAAATCCTCCCGGGCAAAAGCGGCGAGCGGCCTGCCGCTCAAGACTCGATTAATTGAATCGCAACCCACATAATTGACGCGGGGCTCAAGGCTTTTCAAAATGGGGGTTGATCGATTCATCTCTACGATGTTCGCAAGGCTCGTGCGCGGCGCCGCTTTGATGGCGGCCTTCCTGACAGTCGTGACCACCGCGGCCATCGCGGCGGATCCTTATCCCAGTCCGACTCCGGCGTATCTTCCGGTTCCGGCGCCCAGCCCCACGATCGACCCGGGATGGTTTCCAGCGCCCGGAACCGCCGCTTATGACCCAAACGCGCCGCGGCCTTCCGCCGCACCGCAGCCGGCCGCCACTGGCGCCGCCAGGTTGGACGGCCATCGCTCCGACGGACACAAGCTGGAATTGACCCCCGGACAGCGGGCGTACGAACTAACCCGCGACGACTCCTACCTCGATCCGGAGAGCTGGAGCGTCATGGCCTACAAGTCGCGGCATCAATTGATCGTCTATTACAAAGGGCGCCTGTACCGCGTCTATCATGCCGTGTTCGGGCGAAATCGGGGCAACGGAACCAAGCTCTGGGAGGGCGATCGCCGCACGCCCGAGGGCGTCTATACGATAATCGAAAAGCATCGCAGCCGCCGCTGGCAGTGGTTCCTGGGACTCAACTATCCAAACGACATCGACCGCTACCGCTACGAGCAAATGCGCGACGCGCGCGAAGTCCCGATTCGCGACGGCCACGATGTCGGCGAGGGCGGCCATATCGGAATTCACGGCACCGACGAGCCTATCCTCAACGCCGGAAATATCGATTGGACGACGGGATGCATTTCGGTCAACAATCAGGACATCCAGGAATTGACCCGCATCCTGCCCGTGGGAACCGTGGTGATCATCAACCCCTAGCGGCGCACGGTCGGGGCGGAAAGTAGCGGCGCCGGTTGGCGCGCAGGAGGCGACCGTCTTGAACGCCACGTCGGGGGTCTTCCGATTCACTCGTCTGGACAGCGTCATCTTCGGGGCTGGCAGCGTCGCCTCGCTCGAAAAGGAGCTGCAGCGGCGCGATGCTCGCCGCGTCCTGATCGTTACCGGCTCGACACTGGGCCGCTCCCGGCTGCTCGAAACAGTGAAGCGGGCGGCCGGTTCATCGCTTGTGGGAGTGTTCGCCGGCGCGGTACAGCATGTGCCGTCGAAAACCGTCGATGCGCTGGTTGCGGAGGCGCGGCGCGTCGATGCCGACTCGTTCGTGAGCTTTGGCGGCGGCAGCCCGATCGATACCGTCAAGGTGGCTGCGATGCGCCTGCTGCGCGAGAAGCCTCCCGGAGCGGAGATGCTGCATATCGCCCTGCCGACCACTCTGTCGGCGGGAGAATTTACGCCGTTCGGCGGCATGACCGACGAAGCGAAGCGCGAGAAGGGAGGCGTGGGCGATCCGCGCCTGCAGCCGCGGGTGGTGATTCTCGATCCCGAGCTGACGCGCGAAACTCCCGCCTGGCTGTGGGCATCGACCGGGATGCGCGCATTGGACCATGCGGTCGAGAGCGCCTACTCGGCCCGCCATCAGCCGCTGACCGACATGACCTCGGCGCGGGCGATCGCGATGCTGGTAGCGCATCTGAAGCCTTCGCTGGCAACCGCGGGCGCCGAAGAACTCGAGCATCGGATGCAATGCCAGCTCGCGGCCTGGTTCTCGATTTTTGGCGCGATGAACACCGGCCTTGGCGTTTCGCACGCGCTTGGCCATCAGATCGGCCCCTATTGGGATGTTCCGCACGGCGTAACCTCGTGCATCACGCTTCCGCACGTGATGCGCTTTATGGCGGCAGTCGCGTCCGAGCGGTTTGCCCCCATCGCGGAGGGCTTCGGAATTCGCTTTGACGCGGCAAATCCGCGCCCGGCGGCTCTGGAGTGCGCGGACCGCGCCGCAAAGTTTATCGCGCAATTCGAGGTGCCGATGCGGCTTCGCGATGTCGGCGCGCCGCGCGAGCAACTGGACCGCATCGCCGGGGCAGTGCTCGCCGAAATCGAACGTTCGAACGCGATCGGACGTCCAATTCAACGAGGCGATTTGATCGCGCTGCTCGAAGCCGCGTTTTAATCGCGCATCATAGCGGAAGGTTTGGTTTACATGCGTCTCGCGCCGCTTTGGCTCGTCTTTGCGCTGCTCGGTGTGTTTTGCGCGGGATGCTCCGAGGAGCCCATCTCGGAATCGCCCTTCCCTCCCGAGCTTCCCAACACTGCCTATCGCGTGACGGTCCATCAGGTTTACGCGGCCGGCGAGCCCGTCGCGGTGATGAAGTTCGACCGCGATGCGAACGGCATTCCAACTCGCGGGACGATCGTCGGAAAGATTCACGGATGGCCGTTCGCCCATGTTCATCCCGCGGGCGACCAGGGCGAGGGGCTCTTCACCTATCGAACCGATTTCACCGTCACTCGATCCGGCGGCAACCAACTTCCGGAAGCGGCGCAGGGAACTCGAACCGTCTATTTCCATCCCGACCGCGCGCCGATGGCTCTCGATCAGCCGGCGGCCGTTTCAGACGGACAGCCCATCATCCGCGATTCGGTGCAGATGTTCTTTTCGTTCGAGCCAAACGGCGACGTCGACCTGACGGAGACCGTCAGCCAGACGTGGAGCGGACCGTTCATCTGGAACGGAAGCGTGGTCATTCCGCCGGGCGAGCCGGCCGAGACGAAGGTAATAACCGCCAGTTATTCGCCGCGCTTTAACGGCTACGTATTCCGCTGAGAAATTCCGGACTGCTCAGGCTACGGCCCCATCGGCGAGGGCATGACGGTGTTTGGCATTTGCACGTGCTCGCCCCAGGTTTCGATTGGCGACAGCGGCGCCTCGGCAGGCAGATCGGGCCCCTCGACTCGCACCTCTCCCCCGCCCGGAATCGGGACGGTGACGACCGACCCGTCGCCTTGCCGATCGTAACTCGGCATCGGCACCGCGTATTCGCCCGCCGCCGAAGCGGCCGCGTCGGTCGTGTAAGCGGATTCCGGCATCGGTGGAATTACCTGCTGCGCCATCGAACAAGGCGCGACAGCCGCGATCAGCGCGGCAACCGCGGCGATCGAAACAATCACCTTCATCCAGATGAAAGGATCGCACGCATCGCATCGGATGTCATCTTCGAGCATGAACGAACGTTAATGTCGTCGAGACGAATCTCGCGATGGGCGGCTAGTACCAGACGCGGGCGCCGAAGATGAAGCGAGGGTTGTGCACGATACCGCCGTTGTTGAGCGTGAAGGTCGCCGTCTCTCCGAAATATTGCGTGTAGGCGAAGCCGATGTACGGCGCAAATTTGCGGCTTATCTCGTAGCGGATGCGAAGACCGGTATCGAGATCCGACAGGCCCGATCCGATTCCGCGGCTGGGATCGCGCTTGCTGTAGAAATTGATCTCGAACTGCGGCTGCGCGATCAGGCGTTGGGTGATGAGCAGGTCGTATGACCCCTCCACCCGGCCCGCGAAACGTCCGCGATTGCTGAAATAGAAGGTCGGAGCCAATTCAAAGAAATACGGAGCCAGCCCCTCCACTCCAATCGCTCCCCAGGTGCGGCCCGGATCGGAATCGAGATCGTAACGGACCCCGGCTTGCGCGTCGAAGTACCGCAGATACGGAATCGGGCGATCGTAAAGCACTTCGTTATCGCCGTCGCTCGCCTGGCCGTGCTGCACAAAGCCTTCCGACTTGAACCACAGCTTGTTCATGTCGGTGCCGACCCATCCCTCGCCTTCCCATCGGAATTCATTCTGAGGCCCGTTGGTGCGTCCCTCCAGTTGATCGAACAGAATATGGCCGACGATCATGTTGTCGTTGACCGGAGGCGGCCAATCCGCCGGGTTCGTGAGCGAAGGGGCCGGGGCGGAAGCAGTCTGCGCGAACGCACAAACGCCGCGCGACAAAAGTACGCCCGCGGCGAGGCACATCAGGCCCGCGCGGATGCCGCCGCGCGGCGCCTTCATGACACAACCACCGTGCGGAACATCCCGGCCTCCATGTGGTAAAGCAAGTGGCAATGGTAAGCCCAGCTTCCCGGTGTATCGGCGCTTATCAGGTAGCTCAGGCGCTCGCCCGGCTTGACGTTGATCGTATGCTTGTATGGCCGGAACTCGCCCTGACCGTTCTCGAGTTCGCTCCACAAACCATGCAGATGGATCGGATGCTGCATCATCGTGTCGTTGATCAGGATGAATCGCACCCGTTCGCCGAGCCTGAGATGGATCGGCTCCGCAGCCGAGAATTTCTCGCCGTTGAACCCCCATATGAAGCGTTCCATGTTGCCGGTCAGATGGAGCTCGATTTCGCGGTCGGGCGGACGCGGATCAACGCCGCGATATCGTGCGCGCAGATCCGCGTAGGTCAGCACGCGGCGTCCATTGTTGTTCAGGCCCGATCCGGGTTTGGCAAGGCGGTCGGTCGGCATCATCGCAACGTTGTCCACCTGCGGCCCCGTGTGAATCGCAACCGAACTCGGCGGAGCGGGCGATGTGTAGACGGCGGGGGCCGGCGGTGGAGATGTGCTTCGGCTGGGCTGCGGAAACGGCATTGCGTACGGTGCATTCGGCGCCGTCCCCGGCGCGACTGGCTGAACTCGCCCGGGCATCGCCATGCCTGGAGTGTGTGAATGATGATGGCCGCCCATCTCTGACATAGGTTCCGCGCCCTGTTCAGAACCCTGGGGCTCCGCGTCCGGATGCATGCCCTGCATCTGGTGGCCGCCCGCCATATCTCCCATCCCCATGTCGACCATCGTCAGCAACGGCCGCGGATCCATCGGGGGAACGGGCGCGCTCATGCCGATGCGTGGAGCGAGCGTGGCGCGCGCATATCCGGTACGGTCCATCGACTGCGCAAAAATCGTGTACGCCGACGAGTCCGGCGGCTCCACGATTACGTCGTACGTCTCCGCGACGGAAATTCGGAACTCATCCACAGTGACCGGATCGACATCGTTTCCGTCGCTTTGCACCACCGTCATCGGCAGATTCGGAATCCGCACATCGAAGATCGTCATCGATGAGCCGTTGATAAATCTGAGCCGCACGCGCTCGCGCGGCTTGAACAGCGCCGTCCAGTTCGCGCCCGGCGCGCATCCGTTCACCAGATACGTGTAGGTCGCACCGCTCACATCCAGAAGATCGGTGGGCGACATGTTCATCCAGCCCCACATCAGGCGATCCGAGATGGTGGCGGCAACGCCCTTCTCGCGCATATCCGAGATGAACGTCCCGGCGGTTCGCTGATGGTAGTTGTAGTAGTCGCTCATCTGTTTGAGGTTGGTGTAGATCACGTCCGGGTCTTCATCGGTCCATTCCGAGAGCAAAACCACGTACTCGCGGTCGTACTCGATCGGATCCTTGTCGGACGGATCGATGATCAGCGATCCGTAGTGACCGGTCTGTTCCTGGAAGTGGCTATGGCTGTGGTACCAGTAGGTTCCGTTCTGGCGGACCGGAAATCGGTAAGTGAACGTTTCGCTCGGAGGAATTCCGGCAAAGCTCACCCCAGGGACGCCATCCATATCATGGGGAAGCCGGATGCCGTGCCAGTGAATCGAGGTCGGCTCGCGAAGCCGATTGGTGACGGCGATAGTTACCTCGTCGCCCTCGCGCCATCGCAGCGTCGGCCCCGGTACCAGTCCGTTGACCGCGGTCGCGCGCGAGGGACGTCCGGTGATGTTTACGGCAACATCCTCGATTGCGAGATCAAAATGATTTCCGGAAAGGACAGGCGCGGCCGCGGCCGGAACCGGCCATCGAAGAAGATCGAGACTCGCGATCGCGCTTCCTGCCAGGGCCCCGACAATGAACTGGCGGCGGCTTACTCCACGCTTGCATCCATGCAGCGGTGGCGGCTTGTCGGAGGATCTTTTCAGTGGCATCCAATAGACCCTTTCGCTGGCATTTCGCTGGCTCGAAACGCTCGGCTCCCTCACTTGCGCGGAAATATTAAAACGGCGCGGAGAGCGCTGGCAACGCGCATTCGCGCCTCACGCAGGAAAAGCGCTAGTTATTGGAAGACGAATGCACACGGAGGACACTCATGATGACTTCGGAAGAGAAAAAGACCCTCGTGATCAAAACCTGGACGGCGTTTGGACAGGGCGACATCAAGACCGCTTTCGCCAACATGGACGATAACGTGAGCTGGCTGGTCCCCGGCAATATGCCCAATGTGTCCGGCGTGAAAAAGGGCAAGGACGAGATACTCAAGTTCATGTCGGGAGTAGGCGCGGTGTTTCCGGAAGGAATCCGCAGCGAAATCCGCCGCACCTATTGCGATGGAGATACGGTGATTGTCGAACTCACCAATCGCGGCAAGGTCTCCAACGGCAAGAACTACGAAAATGAATATTGCTTCGTATTCGAGCTGGAAAACGGCAAGGTCCGGCGCATCCGCGAGTACGTAGATACGCAGAAATTCGTGGACACCGTGATGAAATAGATGCGCGGCGGACGCCGCGGCCTCTCGATTCGATCTCCCACCGGGGGCCGCCGCCCCAATCCGAGCCCGACCGGCCCCTTAGCTGCCGGTCGAGGTGTAGTGGCGCTGGCCGAAGCGCCAGATTACAAGCGTGGCCGCGAAGAACGCGAAGCCGAACAGCGGACTTGCTCCGCAGAGCCAGGCGGGCACTCCTAGTGGATCGCGATGGCCGAGCAGGCGAACAATCGGAAAGTATCCGACGCACGCCAGCGGCACGACGAAGATCAGAAAGTCGCGGAACCATCGCCCGTAGATGTTAAGCGGGTACTGCGCCGCCTCGACCCCGCCGTAGGTGAGGGTGTTCGCAATCTCCAGGCTTTCGATCGTCCAGAACGAGAGGCTCGCCTGAAGGATGAAGATTCCGGAGAACAAGGCTACGCCGCCCACGATGGTCGCGGACATCAGCGCAATGGCGGCAGGGTCAAACTGGACGTGCGCCAACCGCGTCGCAATCGCCATCACCACCGCCGCCTGCGCCACCCGGCCCAACCGGTTGAGCCGCACTTCATAACCCAGGACCTGAAGGATGGAACTGCGCGGACGCAGCAGGATGCGATCGAAATTTCCGGTCCTCACGAACTCGGGGCCAAAAACGTCGAACCCTCGCGCGAGAGATTCGGAGAGCGAGAACGAGATGTTGATGACGGCATAAAACAGCGCGACTTCGCCGAACGTCCATCCTTCGATCTGCCCGAAGCGGCGGAACAGCGCCCATATGGCGATGAATTCGGCGAAGGTCACTATCGCCTGCTGAGAGGCAAGCATCAGGAACGACCCTGGAAACTGCATCTGGGCCCGCAGCGATGCGCCCGCGTACCGGCCGTAGAGGCGAAGCGCGCTCATCCGCCCTGCACCTGCAAACGGCTCATCACACGACCCATCAGCCAATGGCCGGATGCTACCAGTACCGCCGTCCATGCGGCGGCGTGAAACAGCCCCTGCAACGCCATCGCGCCGGCCAGGTTCCCGACGTAGATCCGGAACGGAATATCCATCAATCCCGCGAACGGCTGCCAGAGTAGAAAGCGCTGCACCCGATCCGGATAGAAGGGCAGCGGGAGAATCACTCCGGAGAAGAACGCCGCGAGCTGCGAGACGAGCGCGCTGGGTCCGCGATCGGTCAGCATCACCACGATCAGGATGTTGACCAGCATCAGGATTGCGCTGGAAAGCAGCACCGCGAAGATCATCGCAAATACGAACATCGCGGCAGCCTCGGTGCCTGCCGGCATTCGCAGTCGCCAGTCCGCCAGTCCCAGCGCGGGAACCAGCATCGTCGCGAACAGGAACATCAACACCGCGCGCGGCGCCATCCGCGCCGTCGTCCACGCCATCGCGCGCGCGTACCAGAAGAAATAGGTATCGAGCGGCCGCAACCGTTCGTACGACACGTTGCCGGTTTTGACCATCTCGGTGATTTCCGGATCGCCCCACCACGGCATCAGAGTGAGGAACGCCTGGCCGAGCCAGATATACGAAACGACCTGCGGCAAACTCAGAGGCTGGCGGCCGGATGCGCCGTGAAAGAACGCCGCAAACACCATCACCCTGATGAATCCCCACCAGCATTGCGTGGCGAACCCGGCCAACGCGGCCGCGCGATACTGCAGCATCAGCATGAACCGCATCGCGAACACCGAGCGGTAGGATCGAAGCGATGCGGCCGCCGGGGCCATCACGCCTCGGCCGCGCCGTGAAGATCGTAAAAGCGGGAGATGACTTCTTCGATGCGCGGTTGCTCGACGTGAATGTCGAGAAGTTGGTGCTCCGACGTGATGCGGCTGATCAACTCTGGCACCGAGATGGCGTCGGGGTCGAATGACATCTCGATCGAATTGCCGTCGCGATGGCGAATCACGGTGCCGGGAATCGCGAGCTCGGGCGCATCGCCCGGAAACTGCGCGAACAGGCGGCGTTCCGCGAAAACCTCGCGGCGCAGCACCGCGAACGGCTTGTCGGCCAGGATTTTTCCGTGCCCGATCACGATGACGCGTTCGGCCAGCGCCTCGATATCGTGCATATCGTGCGTGGTGAGAATGACGGTTACGCCGTGGTCGCGGTTGAGGCGCTTGACGAACTCGCGCACCGCGAGCTTCGAGGGCGCATCGAGCCCGATCGTCGGCTCATCGAGAAACAGAATCGACGGGCGATGGAGCATCGCGGCGGCGATCTCGCATCGCATCCGCTGGCCGAGCGAGAGCTGCCGAACCGGCTGATCGAGCAGCCGCTCGAGCCGCATCAACCCGACCATCTCGTCGCGGGTACGCCGGTATTCCGCTTCCGGAACGTTGTAGATGTCGCGCAAGAGATTGAAGCCGTCGATCACAGGGAGATCCCACCACAATTGCGTGCGTTGCCCGAAAACCACGCCGATTCGCGCGACGTGGCGGATTCGATCACGCCACGGCGTGAGCCCGTCGACTTCGCATCGCCCGGACCGCGGTTCGAGAATTCCGGCGAGAATCTTGATGGTGGTCGACTTGCCGGCGCCGTTGGGCCCGATGAAGCCGAGCAGCTCGCCGCGCTCGAGCGAGAAGCTGACTTCGTTGAGCGCCTCGACGACGCGATAGCGGCGCGCGAACAAACCCTTGAGGGCGCCCCATGCTCCGGGCTGCCGTTCAGACACGTGATACGTCTTCGACAGATTTTCAACGATAATCTGCGGCATACGAACGCGAAACCCGAAATGATGTGGAAACCGGCGATACTAGTGAAGGGCTGCCGGTAAGTCAAATACGGTTCGGTTGTCGCGATTTTCGCGGGCGCATCCCGCCAATCGCGCTCCTCACCTCATCGTGGGCATCGTGAATTCGGCGCCGAATCCTTTTCCGCCCGGCCAGCGGGCGGTGATGGTCTTGAGCCTGGTGTAAAAGCGCACGCCTTCCATCCCGTGCATCGCGTGATCGCCGAAAATCGAATGTTTCCATCCGCCGAAGCTGTGAAACGCCATCGGAACCGGAATCGGAACGTTGACTCCTACCATCCCGGCCTGCACGCGGCCGGCAAACTCGCGCGCCGCCTGCCCGTTGTTGGTAAAGATCGACGCGCCGTTGCCGAACTCGTGCTCGCTGACCATCTGGGTTGCGGCGGCAAGACTCGGCGTTCTCACCACTGACAGCACGGGACCGAAAATCTCCTCCCGGTAAATCTTCATGTCCGTGGTGACGTGATCGAAAAGGCATCCTCCGATGAAGAAACCGCCTTCGCATCCTTCGCCGCGAAAGCCGCGCCCGTCCACAACCAGTTTCGCGCCCTCCTCCACCCCCGTATCGACGTAGCCGCGCACGCGCTCCAGATGCTGGCGCGTTACAAGCGGTCCCATCTCGACGCCGGGCGCGGTTCCGGGCCCGATGCGCAGGTTTCGCACCCGCGACGCCAGGCGATCGACCAGCGGATCGGCGGCCGAACCGACCGCAACCGCGACCGAAATCGCCATGCATCGTTCGCCCGCCGAGCCGTACGCCGCTCCGATCAGCGCGTCGGCCGCCTGATCCAGGTCCGCGTCGGGCATGACCACGAGATGGTTCTTTGCTCCGCCGAGAGCCTGAACGCGCTTACCGTTGGCGGCGGCGGTCGCGTAGATATAGCCGGCGATGGGAGTCGAACCGACGAAACTCACCGCGGCAACATCCGGATGAGCCAGCAGGGCATCGACCGCCGCCTTGTCCCCGTGAACGACGTTGAAAACGCCGTCGGGAAGACCGGCCTCCTTCAGCAACTCGGCGATGCGAACGGCGGCGGAAGGATCGCGTTCGGAGGGTTTGAGCACAAACGTGTTGCCGCATGCGATCGCAATCGGAAACATCCACATCGGCACCATCGCGGGAAAATTGAACGGCGTAATCCCAACGCATACGCCAAGCGGCTGCCGCATCGACCACGAGTCGATTCCGGTTCCGACCGATTCGCTGAATTCACCCTTGAGCAGGTGAGGAATTCCGCAAGCGAATTCGACCACTTCAAGCCCGCGCGCCACCTCGCCGCGCGCGTCGCCGAGCACTTTGCCATGCTCGGAAGTTATGAGAGCCGCGAGCGCTTCGGCATCGCGCTCGATGAGGGTTTTGAATCGGAACATCACGCGCGCGCGGTTCAGCGGCGAAGTTCGCGACCATTCGGGAAATGCTTTCGCCGCGGCGGCAACGGCCAGGCCTGCCTCCGCCCGGCCGGCGAACGATACGCGGGCGGTGCATCTCCCGGTAGCGGGATTGAAGACTTCACCGAAGCGCGTCCCGTCACCGGCAACTCGCGCGCCTGCTATGAAATGCGGAATTTCGTTCATGCGAACCACCTGCCCGGGTAGTATGAGACACAACCTAGCCCCTCGACCCGCTTCCTGAAAAGAAACGAGAGCAAGGTCCGCGCGGTCAGCCCTGGATCGATCGTTTGCGAGTCGCCAGCAGGTAGATCGGAACTCCGGACAGCACTATCAGGACACCCGGCCACGTGAACCGCGGCTTCATCACCAGCAGGTCGATCATCAGCACGACCGCCGCGACGATGTATGCGGCCGGAACGAGAGGATATCCCCACGCGCGGTATGGGCGCGCGATCTCCGGACGCGTGCGGCGCAGCAGAAACACGGCGCCAACCGTCAGCACGTAGAAAAAGAGTTGCGCGAAGATCACGTAGTCGAGCAGGTCCGAGTACGTCCCGCTGATCGCCAGCACTGCGGCCCAGGCGCCCTGGATGCCGAGCGCGAAGGCGGGAACGCTCGCGGTATTGAGGCGGCTTGCGGCGGAAAAGAACACGCCGTCTTCCGCCATCGCGTAGATCACGCGCGCGCCGGTTAGAATCAATCCGTTCGCGCACCCGAAGGCCGAGATCATCACCAGGATCGCCGTTAGCGATGCGCCCGCAGCGCCCCACACCATCTCCATCGCGGCGGATGCGACGCGATCGCTGGCCGCATGAGCTATTCCGCGCGAAAAAACGTCGCTTGCTCCCGCGACTCCGGCGGCGGGAAGTTCGAACAGGTATGCAAGGTTGGTAAGCACGTATAGGAGGATGACGAGTGCGGTGCCGAAGGCGAGCGCCAGGGGCAAATCGCGGCGCGGATTACGTATCTCCGAGGCCGCGAACGTCACCGACGCCCACGCATCCGCGGAGAACAGCCCGCCCACCATCGCCGATCCAAACATCGCAAGAAAGCCCTCGCTCGGGATGCCGCGGGTAAGGAAGGCTTGCATGCTCCCGAAGTTGATCCTGACCGCCGCCGGGTTTCGAAAAAACAGGCATCCCGCGGCGATAATCAGCAGGAGCGAGAGGACCTTGGCGCTGGTGAAGGAGTTCTGCACGATGCGACCGAGGTTGAGCCCGCGCAAATTGGCAAAGGTAAGGCACGCGATCACCAGGATCGCGCCGATCCTTTCGCCCGAAAGCCCGAAGTCGCCGACTCCCAGCCATACCTGCGAGCCGAGCACCGGCCAGAGCACCCCGAGAAATCGCGCGAATGCCACCGCGACGGCGGCAATCGTTCCGGTCTGGATGACGAGCAGCAGGGTCCATCCGAACAGAAAGGCCCACAGGCCGCCGTATGCCTCGCGCAGATAAACGTACTGCCCGCCCGCTTCCGGCATCATCGCGGCAAGCTCTCCGTACGCAAGCGCGCCCGCTATCGTCATCAAGCCGCTTACGATCCAGACGGCCAGCAGCGCTGCCGGCGAACCGGTGTGCCGCACGATATCGGCCGACACGATAAAGATGCCCGAGCCGATCATCGATCCCGCGACGAGAGTTATCGAATCGAACAGTCCGAGGCCCGGTTTGAGACCCTCGCGAGGAGATTCGATTCGCAGAGCGGGCTGCTCCATAAGGGCACCATCGTATCAGCATGCACAGGCCCGCCGCGATTGCGGGATTTGATTTATCGCTGGCGCGGCCCTAGCAAAAAGGAAGGCGAGAAAAGCAGGAGGGTATGAATCTATGGCGGCAAAGAAGAAGCTCGGTTCCGCGCGCGGAGCGGCCAGGAAAAGCGCGAAATCCTCCGTGGGCTTGTCGCAACTGGCTCAACTCCGCACGACGATCACTCAACTGCGTAAACGAGTCGAGGAAGAGGCGCGGGCTCGCAAACTCAACAGCCGGCTCATAGCCGAGGCACAGCGCGCACGAGAACAGGTGATGCGGCAGGTCGCGGCGTTGCGGGACCAGGGCAAGAAACTGGCCGACCAACTGCGCGGCGCCCTGGCCGATACCGAAAGGCGCAAGCAGGCCCGCGACGAAGCGCTCGCGATCGTCGCCGATCTGCGCGAGGAATTGTCGCGAAAGATGGAGGAACTGCGCGGCCAGACGGCGGAACTCGCCGATCTCGCCCGAAGATCCGCGGAGCGCGCACGAAGAATGATCGAGAGTGGAAATGAAGAGCCAGCCTCATCCGCTGAAACTGGTGAGAAGGCGGGCGACACCAAGCCGGATGACGCCGCCTGACCTGCTTTTCTCCTTTAGGCGCTGCCAAACGGCCCGCGGAGCAAAGACAGGTCAGGAGGGTCGCACGAATTGGTTTTTCCGCGCGCCGCCCTGTTCGCGACGGCGCGCGGATTCCTGACCACAAACCGATTGTTTGCTTTACGGAGCAGCCGGGCTTGCGGCCGGGCTGGCTTCTGCCGGGCTGGCAGCAGCCGCGGGGCTCATTTCGCTGGAAGCAGACGCTTCCGGAGCAGACGGAGCTGTTTCCTCTGACTTACTGCAGGCAGCCCCCAGGAACAACGCAACTAGTGCCAGAAGCAGGACTTTGCGCATCGCTTCCTCCTTGAATTCCGTACATTCACAATAGCGCAAAAACGGAAAACGCCGCTAACGATACGATAGGAACGTGGCAACTTCAAGCAGGTCGCACTTTTCGAGAAAACCGGCGGAAAATCTCCAAAGCCGGCGCGTTTTCATACCGATATTTTGAAAATCATCTTTTTGCACGCTATTATCTCCCTAAGACAGTCCAGCGTGCGGGGAGGATGGGAAGTTGGAGGACAGGCGCCTTTCTTTCGCGCTCGGCAGAGCGCGCACCGACAGTCACCGACTGGTGGTCGAACCCGAATTGGATATGAACCGCGAAGCTCTCAGAAGCTCCGCGTTGTTTGCCAGAATTTCTCAGTTCATCCGATGGTTGATGCCGGAGTCGGCCCGCGTCGGCCCGCCGATGAGGTCCATCGCGCGAGAGCTTGAAGAGCGATTCCCTTCGCGCGACAACTGATCGCTCGAAATCGAGCGCACGGGAGGAAAATCCGATGGGGGAGATCGCCCGCTTGCACAGCGGCGCACCGTGGGAGCCTGTCGCCGCGTATTGCCGAGTAGTCAAAGCAGGAAATTTCGTCGCGGTCGCGGGCACCACCGCCACCGACGATCGCGGCCTGATCGTCGGAACCGGGCAGATGTATGTGCAAGCGCGCCAGGCCTTGATCAACATCCAGCGCGCGCTCCTGAACGCCGGACTCTCGATGCGCGACGTGATCCGAACCCGGATGTTCGTCACCGACATCTCCCGCTTCGCCGAGGCCGCCCGCGCTCATCGCGACTTCTTTGCCGACTCGCCGCCCGCCTCGACGATGGTCGAGGTAAAGCGCCTCGTCCATCCGGATATGCTCATCGAGATCGAGGCGGATGCGTACGCCGGGTCGAACGCGCAGGCCGATGCGCCGCCGTCGCGTGCGGCCGCTGCGAAAGCCTCGGCAAGACCCCGAAAGAGCGTGACTGCGCGCAAGAGGCGCCCGGTCGCCGGGCGCAAGAAGCGCAAGTAGGGCCGGAATTACGCGCCCTGAGCGGCCGCGCCCGCCGCAATTCGAAGAAAAGTAATCTACGGATTCAGCGATGCCGCGCGCATCGCCTGTTCGCCCGATGCAGAATTGAAAGCATTCGCGGCCGCGCTCATGTACGGCGCCGGATAGATTCCGATCAGCACCGTTGCGATCGCCGCCAGCCCGATCGCGGCCACCAGAGCCGGCTTTCTGGCCAGCCTGCCCGTATCGATTCCGCCCTCTTCCATGTACATCGCAACGATGACCGATATGTAGTAGTAAGCGGCCACAACGCTGTTGAGCACCGCAATGACTACCAGTCCGGTGTAGCCCTGATGAAGCGCGGCGGCGAAGATGTAGAACTTGCCCATGAAGCCCGCGAGCGGCGGGATTCCGGTCAGCGACAGCAGGAACAGAGCCATTGCCCCGGCGAGCGCGGGAGATCGGCTTGAAAGTCCGCGATAGTCCGCGATCAAATCGCCCACGCTGCCGCGCCGTTCGAGCGCGACGACGATTGCGAAAGCGCCGAGGTTCGTGAACGCGTAAGCCAGCAGATAATACAGCACCGCGGAGCCCGCTTCGGGACCCGCCGCCGTCATTCCCACCAGGATGTATCCGGCGTGGGCTATCGCCGAGTACGCAAGCATCCGCTTGATATTCGTCTGCACCACCGCGATCACGTTGCCGGCCGTCATCGTCAACACGGCGAGCACCCAAAGCGCCTGCGACCAGTGCATGCTCACCGGGCCGAAATTGACCAGGAAGATGCGCACGAAGCCGGCAAATGCACCGAGCTTGACGCCAACCGCCATGAAGCCCGTGATCGGCGTCGGCGCTCCCTCGTACACATCCGGCGTCCACATATGAAACGGAACGGCGGCAACCTTGAAGGCAAACCCGACCAGCAGCATCGCGAGCCCCAGCAGCAACATCGGATTCGACATCATCGGCTGGGTCAGAGCGGCGCGAATCGCCTCGAACTTGATCGTTCCGGTCGCGCCGTAAATCAGCGCGATTCCGTACAGCAGGAATCCGGTCGAGAAAGCCCCGAGCAGGAAGTATTTGATTGCCGCTTCGTTCGAGCGCGGATCGCGCCGGCGCAGTCCCGCCAGCACGTACACGGCGATCGACATGGTTTCGAGGCCGAGGAAGATCACGATAAGGTCGCCCGCCGACGCCATCAGCATCATCCCGAGCGCGGAAAACAGCACCAGCGAATAGTATTCCGCTCCGGCAAGATGGTTTTCGCCCGCATAGTCGAGCGACATCAGGATCGTGAAAGCGGCGGCGATCAGAATCACCAGCTCGAAGAAGGCCGAGAAGCTGTCCACGGCGAGCGCACCGGCAAACGCGACACCGGTCTGCCCGACGATCCCGAGCGTGAGGACGAAGGCAACCGCCAAGGCCGCCAGCGAAAGCCATCCCAACCCCTCGCTCTCCTCATCGTCCAGGCGCACGCCCGCGAGCAGAACGACAATCGCACCGATGCCGACGGTTATCAGCGGCAGGATCGGAAGCCAGGCGAAATTGATGGCGGCAAGGTTGAACGGGTTCATTTGGCGGATGCGGTCTCTATGAGTGGCCGGTCGCCGCTATACGGCTGTGCGGACCACCTGTCTGTGCCGTTAAAGGATTCCCGTGCCGCGCGCAAAGCGGCGCGCGCCGAAAAAGGACTATCGGCCTGCTTCTCTGTGTCGCGGCGGGCAATCCCGCCCGCCTGCTGATGCGATTTCTGTTCGAGACGGACCTGCTCGATGCGCACCCCGGCGAGCATCCGCTCGACGGAAGGCTGCATGCGCGAGATGAGCGGCGCGGGATACAAGCCCATGAACAGCATCAGGGCGATCAGCGGCGTCATCACCGCGATCTCGCGCAGGTTGAGATCGCGGATGGTTTGATTCACGGCGTGAGTGACGGGGCCGAACATCACGCGCTCGTAAGTCCATAGCAGGTACAACGCGCCGAGCACGATGCCGCTTACGGCGAATGCCGCGGCGGGCCACGAACGCAAATACGTGCCCAGCATGATCAGGAACTCGCCGACAAAGCCGTTAAGCCCCGGAAGCCCGGCCGACGACAGCATCACGAACATGAAAAGCCCGGCGTAGATCGGAACGCTCTTCCACAGTCCGCCGAACTCGCTGATCTCGCGGGTATGACGGCGCAGATAGAGCATCCCGACCAGCAGGAACAGCGCGCCCGTGGAAACTCCATGATTGAGCATCTGGTAGATCGCGCCGTCGATTCCCTGCGGATTGAGCGCGAAAATTCCCAGCATCACGAAACCCAGGTGGCTCACCGACGAGTATGCGACCAGCCGCTTCAAATCCGGCTGGGTCATCGCGACCAGGGCACCGTAGATGATCCCGATCACCGCAAGCGCCAAAAATAGCGGCACGGCTTCGACCGCGACCGCTGGAAAAAGCGGAATCGCGAAGCGCAGGAACCCGTACGTCCCCATCTTGAGCATGATGCCGGCCAGGATGACCGATCCGGCGGTCGGCGCTTCCGTATGCGCATCGGGCAGCCACGTATGCACCGGCCACATCGGCACCTTAATCGCGAAAGCGAGCGCGAACGCCGCGAACATCCAGCGCGCTTCCGTCTGCGTCAGCGGCACCTGGTAAAGCAGCGGCAGGTCGAAGCTGAGGCGTCCGAAAGCGTGCTTGGCGGCGGCAACCAGGTACAGAATCGCCACCAGCATCAGCAGCGACCCCACCATCGTGAACAGCACGAACTTGACCGCCGCGTAGATTTTGCGCCCGTGGCCCCAGATTCCGATAAGGAAGTACATCGGAATCAGCATCACTTCCCAGAACACGTAGAACAGGAACAAATCGACCGCGAGCAAGGCGCCCAGCAGTCCGGTTTCGAGCACCAGCAGAAAGAAGCAGAACTCGCGCGGACGATGGTCGATATCGCCCCCTCCCGAATAGAGCAGCGAGAGCGAAATCAGAATCGTCGTCAGCAGCACCAGCAGCAGGCTGATACCGTCGATGCCCAGGTGGTAGGAGATTCCGAACTGCGGAATCCACTGATATTGCTCGACGAACTGATAGCCCGCCTCGTGCGGATCGAACGCGGCAAACAGGTAGAAGCTGATGGCCAGCGGGACCAGCGAGAAGATGAACGCGGAGTTCCAGGTCGCGCGCTCATCGCTCAGCATCAGCACGAAGGCCGCGCCCAGGAGCGGAAAGAAAATCAGTGCCGTCAGTATTCCGCCGCTCATCACCGGATCACCAGGTAGAGGTAGTAAGCAACAATTCCAATCACGCCGAGCAGATAAACGAACGCGTAATGCTGAACGTTGCCGGTCTCGGCGCGCCGGGCGGCTTCTCCACCGGCCTCGACGACCAGCCCGGCCCCGTTGGCGGCCCCGTCAATCACCATCCGATCGACGCCGCGATTCAGAACCTGGTCCGAGATGAAGAAAAGCGGCCGCGTTACGATCAGGTTGTAAAGTTCGTCGATGCGATACTTTTCCAGCAGCAGATCGTACAGCGCCTTGGCGCGCCACGCGGCGATCACCGGCAGACCGGGCATCCGCAGATAACAGACGTAGGCGAGCAGGATGCCGAGTCCGCCAAGCCCGGTCGCAATCGCCGAGAGCATCGCCGGCGACGCCTCGACGGCGGGCTTGAAGTTGCCGACCACGGGCGAAAGGAAGCGCGCGAACGCGTCGCCCCACAGCAGCCCTTCAGGCAGCCCGACCCATCCGCCGATCGCCGCGAACACGGCCAGCACGATGAGCGGGATGGTCATGACCGGGGGAGATTCGTGAACGTGATGCAGCTTGTCGGCCTCGACTCGCGACTCGCCGAAAAACGTCATGAAGATGAGCCGGAACATGTAGAAGCCGGTCACGCCCGCGGTAATCGCGCCCAGCAGCCAGAGCCAGAAATGGCCCGACTCGTACGCGCCTTCGAGAATCAAATCCTTGGAGAAGTAGCCTGAAAATCCCGGCACCGCCGTGATTGCAAGCGTCGCGATGAACATGGTCCAGAACGTGATCGGCAGACGCTTTCTGAGCGCGCCCATCTTGTTCATGTCCTGCTCGCCCTCGAGCGCATGGATCACGGAACCCGCGCACAGAAAAAGCAGTCCCTTGAAGAACGCGTGCGTCATGACGTGAAAGATGCCGGCCGCGAATGCTCCGGATCCCACGCCGAGAAACATGTAGCCAAGCTGGCTCACCGTCGAGTAGGCGAGCACGCGCTTGATGTCGGGCTGGACGATCGCGATAGTGCCGGCGAAGAACGCCGTCAGCGCGCCGATTGTCGCCACCACCGCCATCGCATCGGGCGCAAGCATGTAGAGAAAATTCAGCCGCGCCACCATGTAAACCCCCGCCGTCACCATCGTGGCGGCGTGAATAAGCGCGCTGACCGGCGTCGGACCAACCATCGCGTCCGGCAGCCATACATAGAGCGGAATCTGCGCCGACTTGCCGGTCGCACCGAGAAACAGCAGCAGGCCCGCCGCCGTGGCGGCCGTCGTTCCGATCAGGCCCGCATGAGATTGAATCTCAACAAAATTGAGCGTCCAGACGCCGTGATGGGCGAGCGCGGAGAGGATCGTGAGGATGCCGAGCACGAAACCGGCGTCGCCGATCCGGTTGACGATGAAAGCCTTGCGGCCGTTGTACGCGAACTCCGGGTTCGTGTACCAGAAGGCGATCAGCAAATAGGAGCAGAGGCCCACCCCCTCCCATCCGACGAACATCATCAGGATGTTGTCCGCGAGCACCAGGATGAGCATCGAGAGCGCGAACAGGTTCATGTAGGTGAAGAACCGCGCGTAGTCCTCGTCATGCGCCATGTACCCGACCGAGTACAGATGGATGAACGATCCCACCCCGGTTACGACCATCACCATCACGCCGGACAGCGCATCGACCCTAAGTCCCAGCTCTACGTGAAAGCTCCCCGCTTCGATCCATCGCCAGAGCGGGCAATAGAGCGCGCCGCCCGCCGGCATCGCGAGGATCTTCACAAACGCCCAGGTGGAAACCGCGAACGCGAGGAACATCACGCCCGGTCCGACCAGGTTCACGGCGCCTCGGCCGAGCCGGGCGCCGAAGAAGAGATTGAAGATGACGCCCAGGGCGGGGAAGACAAGAATCAGCGCGAGCGCGGCAAACTCAACGTTCATCAGCGGTTACCATTTGAGCAGGGTCAGATCGTCGGCGTGAACCGTCTCGCGGCTGCGAAAGATCGAGATGATTATCGCAAGCCCGACGGCGGCCTCTGCCGCGGCCACCGTCATCACAAAGAAGACGATTACCTGTCCGTCCATCGTGCCGAGCCTGCTGCCCAGCGATACGAACGCGAGGTTCACCGCGTTGAGCATCAGCTCGATCGACATGAACATCACAAGAATGTTGCGGCGGGTGAGAAATCCACCGACGCCGATCACAAAGATCGCCGCGCTCAACGCCATCAGCCAGCTAAGCGAGACCATCGTTACGCCGCCTTTTCGACCCGGGCGGAAGCTTCCTTCCGCTCCTGCAGTTCCGCCTGCGTGGTGCGCCGAGCCAGCGCGACCGCGCCGATTACCGCCACCAGCAAAAGGACCGAGGTCACTTCGAATGCGATCAGATATTCGGAGAACAGCGTCTGCGAAAGCGCGTCGATAGATCCGTAACCGGCCGCGTGCGCGCTTGAGAACTTGAGCTGCAGACGCGACGGCACAAGAAAGACCGCAAGCTCCGCGAGAAGCGCCGCGACCGCCAGAGTGCCGAAAAGCTTGAGCGCCAGATGGCCCGTTGGACCTGACTCGACCGGCAGATTCAGCAGCCAAATCACGAACAAAAACAGCACCATCACCGCGCCCGCGTAAACTATCGCCTGCAGAAAGCCCACCACGATTGCGTCCTGCCCGATGAACAGCACGGCAATCGCGAGCAGGGTCAGCACCAGCGCGAGCAGGCAGTGCACGGGGTTGCGCTGCAGAACCACGCCGAGCGCGGCAAGAATCGACAGCGCAGCCAGAAACCAGAAGAGTCCCGCCGGCATCAGTGCGCTCCTCCCGTCGCGACCACTATGAACGCGGTTACCAGCACGTTGGCAAGTCCGAGCGGAACCAGCCCCTTCCATCCAAGCCGCATCAACTGATCATAGCGAAAGCGCGGCAGCGTCCATCGCACCAGGCCCAGAAACGCGCACAGCACCACGACTTTGACGAGAAACGAAACGATGCCGAGGATCGATACGAGCAGCGGAGCAACGGCGATGATGTGGCCGCCCGGAAGATGGAACCCGTCGCGATACAGCCACGGCACCTGCCATCCGCCGAGAAAGAACGTCACCAGCAGCATCGCGGTGAGCGCCTGCTCGGCGAAGTCCGTGAACATGAAGGCAGCCTGTTTGCCGCCGGAATATTCGACCATGTAACCGAGGATCAGCTCCGATTCGCCCTCGGGCAAATCGAACGGAACACGCTTGGACTCGGCAACTCCCGCCGTCAGCAGAAGGATAAACGCGAGCGGCTGCACGAACAGGCCCCATCGCGGCAGAAACCCGAACCACACTCCACCCTGCGATCGAACCATCTCCTGAAGGTCCAGGGTGCCGTATGTCATGATGACCGCGACGATCGCCAGTCCCATCGCAATCTCGTAGGAGATCATCTGCGCGGTCGCGCGAATTCCGCCCAAAAGCGCCCATCGATTGTTCGATGCCCACCCGCCCAGTGCTACGCCATACACACCGATTCCGATGGTCGCGAGCAGGTAGAGAGCGGCAGCGTTCAGATTGGCGGCCTGCAGGTTGAAGGTCTGCCCGGCGATCGTGATGGTGTCGCCGAACGGGATGACAACAAACGTCACCAGCACGGGAAAGAGCGCCAGAAACGGCGCCAGCCCGTGCAGGAAATGATCCGCGCCCTCCGGCACGAAGTCTTCCTTGGTGAAAAGCTTCAGCGGATCGGCGACCAGGGTATTGACGATACCGAGGTTCGGCATGCCGAGCTTGCGGCCGAACCCGGTGATCGCAGCGCGATTGGCGCCAACGCGGTCCTGAATGAGCGCGCTCCCCTTGCGCTCGAAATACAGCAGGAAGATGGACAGATGAAGTCCGATCAAAACCATCAGGATGGCTTCGATCGCGCCGACAACCAGTTCAGTCATCACGTTTGGAAAGCTCGTCGATCAGTTTCAGTATGCTTTCTTCTGTCAGGTTCTCGTAAAACCTGTCCTGGTTAAGCTGCAACATCGGAGCCGTGCCGCACGACGCCAGGCACTCGGCCACCCCGAGCGTGAACTTGCCGTCCTTCGTGGTTTCATCGATTTCAATCCCCAGCCGGCGGCGGATGCAGTTGACGATTCGGTCCGCGCCGCGCAGCCGGCACGACAGGTTCGTACACACGTCGAGAAGATACTTTCCGACCGGCTTGCGATGGAACATCGGGTAGAAGGTCACCACCGCCTTGACGTGCGAGTAGGGCAACCCCAGCAGGTCGGCAACGTAGGCCTGCGTCTCCTCTCCAACCCATCCGAACTCGCGCTGCGCAATCCAGAGAGTGGGCAGCAGGGCGGCCTGACGGGTGGGGTAGTGAGTCAGGAGCTCTTCGAATTCCCGGAGCGCCTGTTCGGAAAACTTGGGTTTGCGCGTTTCCGGCATGACGACAGTATTACAAATCCTTACTACACTCAGTGTGGGAGCGTTCGGGAATCTTATGATGAGTAGCGGAATTCCCGCAACCCTGCCAGAGCCTTGAAGTGCCAGGCAGGTGATCTTTTCGCAAAAACTTGCGGCTATACCACGAACGGGTTATCTATCGTGCGCGACCGGCCAAGTGAGCGAAACCTCAGGCCGAACGCAACGGGCATAGACCAGGGATGCGGGTAATCGCCGGACATGCGCACGGCCGCCGCCTCAAAGCGCCGCGCGGACTGGCTACGCGGCCAACCTCGGCACGCGCGCGCGAATCAATCTTCTCGCGCTTGCAGGTCAGGCTCGAGCTCGAAGGCGCGCGGGTTCTGGACATTTTTGCCGGAAGCGGATCGCTCGGATGCGAAGCGCTGTCACGCGGCGCATCGCATGCGACCTTTGTCGATTCCTCGCGCGCCGCCACTCACGCGATCGAGTCCAACGTGCGATCGCTCGGGATGGCGCAGCGGACCCGCATCATCTGCTCAGACGTGTTTCGGGCGCTCGACAGTCTCGGCGCCGAAGGAGCGGCATTCGACCTGGTGTTCGTCGATGCTCCATACAAGAACGACCTGAGCAATGAAGTGGTGGAAAGACTCGGCACGCTTGGCCTGGTCGCGCCAGAAGGATGGATCGTCGTGGGACAGTCGAAACGGGCAGCGCCGCCACCCGAAGCGCCTGAAGGACTGCTACGCCCCAGCGTCGTAACTATCGGCGATCATCGGATCGCCTTTTACCGGCGACCGCCATCGGCGGCGCCGAGTGGGAGTTGATGGGTTTACAAGATGCCGACCAAAAACACCGGGCACACGCCCTCAATCGCCGTCTATCCGGGAACTTTTGACCCTATCCACAACGGCCATATCGATGTTATCCGCCGCAGCGTGGCGCTGTTTGACGAAGTAATCGTCGCGGTTGCGTACAATCCTCACAAGGAGTCCGCCCTGTTCACCGCGGACGAGCGGGTCGAGATGATCCGCGACGTTATCCGCGACCTGGAACCGCGCGCCCGCGTCGACAAGTTCAGCGGCCTGTCCGTCGATTACGCCGAGCGTATCGGCGCCAAGGCGATCATCCGAAGCCTGCGATCGGTGACCGACTTCGACTACGAGCTTCAGATGGTCAACATGAACAAGCAGATGAAGCCGAACATCGAAACCGTATTTCTCTGCGCCAATCCCAAAGCGTTCTTCGTGGCTTCGAGGCTCATCAGGGAAATCGCGGGCTACGGCCAGCGCGTGCCGGAACTTGTGCCGGAAATGGTGATGAACCGGCTGCGCAAGAAGCTGGGCGTGGATTAACGATCGCAAAATCCGAAGACCACTCATCCACGCACGCACCGCTCCGCAACCGGTCCGTTTCTTTCGGCTGCGGCGCGCCGGTACAATCGTGGCATCGTTATGGTCAAGCTCAATCGAAGAATCGCCGCGCTGAAACCCTCCGCAACGCTCGCTGCCGATGCGCGCGCGAAAGAGCTGCGCGCCGCCGGAATCGACGTAATCTCGCTCGATGCGGGCGAGCCCGATTTCGACACACCCGAGCGGATCAAGGACGCCGCGCGCAAAGCGCTCGCCGAAGGACGCACCAAGTACACCGCTGTCAGCGGCATCCCCGAGCTGAAAGACGCAATCCGCGTCAAACTCAAGCGCGACAATCAGCTTGACTACGCGGCCGGCGAAATCATCGTCTCCGCCGGATGCAAGCAGGCGGAGGCGAACGTAATCAACGCGCTGTTCGACGAAGGCGACGAAGTCATCATTCCCACCCCGGCCTGGGTGAGCTTCTCCGCGATGGTTGAACTGGCCGGCGCAAAGGCGAAGTTCGTGACGTGCTCCGAGGGCAACGGGTTTCTGCTCACGCCCGAGGCGCTCAAGTCGGCAATCGGACCCAACACCCGCGGCATCATGCTTAACTCGCCGTCGAATCCGACCGGCACCGTCTATCACGCCGGACATCTGGCGGAACTCGCGAAAATCCTGCTCGAAGCCGACCTGTGGGTGATGTCCGACGATGTCTATGAGCACATCTCCTACGACGGTCCCGTGCCGCACCTGTTCCATCTCGAACCGCGTCTGCGCGGCAAAGGAATAGTCTTCAACTCTCTTTCGAAAACCTATGCGATGACGGGATGGCGAATCGGCTTTGCGGCCGGCCCCGCGGAAGTGATCGGCGCGGCATCGCGGCTTCAGAGCCAGAACAGCGGAAATCCGAATTCGATCGCGCAGATCGCCGCGATCGAGGCGCTCACCGGGCCTCAGGACGAGGTAAAGCGGATGGCCGAGGAGTTCCGCGCCCGGCGCGAGATCGTGGTCGAACGGCTCAGAAAAATCCCGGGCTTCAAGCTTCCCAATGTTCCATCCGGGGCGTTTTACGCGTTCCCCAACGTATCGGAGCTGTTCGGGCTCTCTTACAACGGCCGCAAACTGACGGATGGCGATTCGGTTGCCGCGTTTCTACTCGATGAAGCCAAGGTCTCAACCGTGGGCGGAAACGATTTCGACGCGCCGAATCATATCCGGCTGTCGTACGCGACCTCGCGCGACAAGCTGACGGCGGCGTTCGACCGAATCGAGCAAGCCGTCAGGAAACTGCGGAATTGACGTCTGTCCGATCCGGCCGGCCTGCCCCTCTTTATCTCACCTGAGAAGCCCGCTCAGGTTCAATGCGCCGCGGAGTTGCACCTTCTAGTTCAACTCATCCAGCGTCATCGAAAAGCTGGGCGCGAAAGTTTCGAGAAAGTATCCGACCTCGGGCATTTTGATCGCTTCGACCTGACTTTTCAGGACCGCCGCGGCTTTGGCGAAGTCCTCGTTGCCCACGCGCATCTCTTCGATGCATTTAAGGTAGGCGCAGAGCTTGTCGGCGGCGTGAACGATCTCCCATTCGGCGCGGTCGTTTTTCTCCTCGAAGAGCAGTGGCCGGTACTCCTTCCTCATGGCCACCGGCAGCATCGCGTGCAGCTTTCGTCTGGCGACTTCACCCACTTCGGCATGCGCGCGGCGAATTTTCTGGCTGAAGTGCTTGATGGGGGCGACGACGTCGCCCGTGATCACTTCCTCGGCATCGTGGAACAGGGCGAGGGTTGCCGCGCGCTCCGGATTGACTGCGCCCTGGAACATCCGGTTGCGAATGATTGCGAGCGCGTGCGCAACCATCGCGACCTGCAGGCTGTGCTCCTGCAGATTTTCTCCGAACGTGTTGCGCATCAGGCCCCATCGCCTCACGAACTTCATCCTCGACAGATAGGCAAAGAAATGGCTCACAAAGACTTCTCCTGCTTTTGCTCATCGCGGCACGGCCGAGCATCGGCCGCGGATGTCGTCAGCGGGGGCGCCGCCGCTTTCCTTCAATCACGCCGATGCTTTGCCCAGGGCGACGGAAATTCGCCGGATTCGAGAAATCGCAAGTAGTCGGAAAGAATCTCGGCATGGTCGAAAGCCAGCGGCGCGGGTGGATGGCGCGGATCGAACAATCCGATTCCTTTCGCGTCGTCTGCGGCGACCGGCGTGCCCGTGGCCCGGCCGATGTAAACGGCGGTGATGGTGTGGCCGCGAGGATCGCGATCGGGCCTGGAATAGATGCCGAGCAGTGCGCGAAGCGTGATATCGAGCGACGTTTCCTCGCGGGCTTCGCGGATCGCGGCATGCTCGACGGTTTCACCCACATCGACAAATCCGCCGGGAATCGCCCATCCGAACGGGAAATTCCGACGCTCGATAAGCACGATCTTGTCTCCGATTTCGATGATCGCATCGGCGGCGACGGGCGGGCATTGAGGTCTGGCCATGCCCAAAGTCTAGCATCCGCGAGTCGGTCTCCGCACAAGCCGAAACCGGCCGCCGACTGGATGCCGATCGATCGCGTCGGTGAGATTCGCCAACGTCCGAGTTGACACGGGACCGGCCGAGCCCCAAAGTTCGATCGAACCATGCAAGTCGCTCGTCTCTACGATTTTGGAGATATCCGCGTCGAGGAAGACATCCGCCCCGAGGTCGGCCCCGATGACATCCTCGTCCGCGCCCGGGCATGTGGAATCTGCTCGGGCGACATCATGCCCTGGTACATCCGGCGCAAGGCTCCGCTGGTGCTGGGACACGAGCCGGTGGGCGTGGTGGCGGAGGTCGGAAAATCCGTGCGCGGCTTCAAGCCCGGAGAGCGCGTTTACGTTCATCATCACGCTCCGTGCTTCGATTGCCCGTCGTGCCGGCGCGGCGAATATGTGCAATGCGCTACGTGGCGCGCGACAAATCTCAAGCCCGGCGGGATGGCCGAGTATTTTCTGGTCAGCGCCGCCAATCAGCGCGACACGCTGAAACTGCCTGACGCGGTTGACGATGCCAACGGCGTGCTGGTGGAACCGGCCGCATGCGTGATCAAATCGCTCAAGCGATCCGGCCTTAAGGCCGGCGAGTCGATTCTGATTATCGGCCTTGGGATCATGGGCATGATGCACGTGAAGCTGGCGCGCCATATGGGCGCCGCCACCATCATCGGCGCCGACCTCTTCGAGAAACGCGCGCGCCGCGCCGTCGAACTCGGCGCCGACCACGGCATCGTCGTCTCCGGCGACAATCTCATCGATCAAGTCCGCGAACTCACAAACGGCGCGATGGCCGACGTGGTCATCGTGGGACCGGGCAGCGGCAAGGCCATCGCCTCGGGAATCGCGGCGGCTGGGAAAGGTGCAACCGTGATCCAGTTCACCGCAACTCCACCCGAAGAGGAGATGATCATCCGGCCCCACGATTTGTATTTCAACGAGACCCGGCTGATTCCGAGCTATTCCTGCGGGCCGGATGAGACCCGCGAATCGCTGCGGCTGGTGCAGCAAGGCGTGATCAGCGCATCCGAGCTGGTGACCCATCAGTTCCCGCTGCGCCGCATCACAGAGGCGTTTGCGACCGCTCAGAAACCCGAGGCGCTCAAGGTGGTGGTAACCTTCGGCGCGGACGGCGCGTAGCCGTCGCGCGCGCGTCTGCATCTATGCGGCGCTCATCCGCAAAAGCTCGCGCCGGAAGCCCGCCGGCGCTGCGCCGTTTCAAATCGAACTTCCGATGGAATGGGGTCGAGCTCGAACCGTACAAGATCGCCACTCATCGCGGCGGCGATTTCCGGGGCGCATCGCGCCAGGTCCTCATCGGCAAGCAAGGCGAGCGCGTCAAATTTCATCTTCGCTATTTCGAGCTTCAGCCGGGCGGCTTCACCAGCCTCGAACAGCATCATCATTCGCACGTGGTCGTGGGACTGCGAGGCACAGGTCGGGTGCGAGTCGGCCGGCGCAGCTACACGCTCAAACCGATGGACACGATCTATATCGGCCCCGATACGCCGCATCAGCTTCGAGCCACGGGCGCGGCGCCGTTTGGCTTTTTCTGTATCGTGGATGCGAAGCGCGATCGGCCACGACCTGTCCGGAGTTCCTGATTACAGGCGCGGACCGCGGCCGAACGCCCTCGGGCCTTCGATGGGGTTGCGGAGCGAAAAAAAAGGGCGGCTGCGGATGCAGTCGCCCTTTTTGACGTCAAGCCGGACAGACGTTACGGCGTCGAAGACGGAGCCGATGCCGGAGCGCTCTCGCTGGGAGCAGCCGCCGCGGCCTTATGACGACGACGAGCGGCGCGATGACGCGGAGCGGAAGCCATCGTCTTGGCGGCAATGGCCTCGGCGCGGTCAGCCGCTGCTTTGGCATCGCTGGCCGCCTGCTCTACGCGGCTGGCAGCAGCCTGAGCCGATGCGGCAGCCTGCTGAGCCTTCTGGCTGGCAGCCTCAGCGCGAGAGGCAGCCTGGTCAGCGCGATTGGCGGCATTCACTGCGCGCTGCGCCGGATCGGGCGCGTTGGAGCAGCCTGCCATCAACGAAAGGGCTAATACAGCCCCGGCTAACCCAACCAGTTTGCAAGATTTCGTGATTAACCCTTCCATCTTTTCCTCCTGGAAAATTGCGTGGCTGACCTTACGATACTCGGTCAGCGGCCGCGTACCAACCTGAATTTTGTCTCAAAACCCAGACGCTCATGCAAGCGTACACAATGCATCAAACTACTGCAACGAGCTTCCAGAGATAAGTTTTGACCCTACGGGCAGCCATCCGCGCGCCGTTTGGAACCTAGCAAGTTTATCGCGAAGGATGGTTGACTTCCACTAGAAATCGTCGCCTCCGAAATCATCCATGCCGCCCATGCCACCCATGCCACCCATTCCGCCCATTCCTCCCATACCGCCGCCCGGAGGCATCGCCGGAGCCGGAGCGGGCTTCTTGGGTTTTTCCGCGATTGCGGCTTCGGTGGTGATAAGGAGCGAAGCCGCGCTGACGGCGTTCTCGAGCGCGCTTCTGACGACTTTGGCGGGATCGATCACGCCGGCATCGTCAAGATCCTCGAACTGCTCGGTTCGCGCGTTGAATCCGAAATCGCCCTTGCCTTCCTTGACCTTGTTGAACACCACGCTGGGCTCATGGCCAGCGTTATGCGCGATTTGCCGGACCGGTTCCGACATCGCCGTCGCGACGATGGTCGCGCCGACTTTTCGATCCTCCGGCAGCTTCAGCCCTTCGACTGCTGAAATCGCGCGGACGAGCGCCACACCGCCTCCTGGAACAATCCCTTCCTCGACTGCGGCGCGAAGCGCGTGCACCGCATCGTCGACGCGCGCCTTGCGCTCCTTCAATTCCACCTCGGTCGCAGCGCCCACCTTGATTACCGCGACGCCGCCGCTCAGCTTGGCGAGCCGCTCCTGCAGCTTCTCGCGATCGTAGTCGGAGGTGGTTTCTTCGATCTGGCGGCGGATCTGATCGACGCGACCCTCGATATCGGCCTTCTTGCCGGCTCCGCTGATGATGGTCGTGTTGTCCTTGTCGATAACGACGCGCCGGCATTTGCCGAGCATCTTCAGATCGACATTTTCGACCTTCATGCCGAGCTCTTCGGCAATCACGACGCCGCCCGTGAGAATCGCGATGTCCTGGAGCATCTCCTTGCGCCGGTCGCCGAAGCCGGGCGCCTTCACCGCGGCGACTTTGAGGGTGCCGCGCAGCTTGTTAACCACCAGGGCCGCCAGCGCCTCGCTCTCGACATCCTCCGCGATAATCAGCAGCGCGCGGCCGGCCTGCACCACGCCTTCGAGCAGCGGGAGTATCTCGCGCAGGTTGGAGAGCTTTTTTTCGTGCAGCAGGATGACCGGTTCCTCCAGTTCGCACGTGAGCCGCTCGGCGTTGGTGACGAAGTATGGCGACAGATAGCCGCGATCGAAGCGCATCCCCTCGACATGCTCGAGCACGGTCTCCAGTCCCCGCGCTTCCTCGACGGTGATGACGCCTTCCTTGCCGACCTTGTCCATCGCATCGGCGACAATCTTGCCGATGGCATCGTCGCCGTTGGCGGACACGGTCGCGACCTGCTGCATGCGGTCGCGGTCTTTGACCGGCTTCGCCATCCCCTTGATGATCTCGACGGCTTTCTCGCAGGCCGCATCCATGCCGCGTTTGAGATCGATCGGAGCGAACCCCGCCGCCAGCAGGCGAATGCCTTCACGCACCATCGCGCGTGCGAGCACGGTCGCGGTGGTGGTGCCATCACCGGCGACATCCGAAGTTTTTTGCGCCACCTCGCGGATAAGTTTCGCCCCCATGTTCTGGAAGCGATCTTCCAGCTCGATCTCTTTGACAACCGTCACACCGTCCTTGGTGACGGTAGGCGCGCCCCAGCTCTTCTGGATCATTACGTTGCGTCCCTTGGGACCGAGCGTTACGCGGGCGGCTTCGGCAACCAGCGTGGCCCCCGCGACAATGCCCTCGCGGGCCTTTTCATGTAGCTCAACCGTTTTGGCGGGCATTGGATCGTTTCTCCGTATATTGTTTGAGTTAAGACGTTTTTGGGGCGCTCATCGCATTGGCAATCAACGCGCGCGAGTGCCAGTGACAACTTTAAGCACACCGGCGGCCTTTGCAAGTGGTTCGGCCTTTAGTTGGCCTGCGATGCGTGTCAGGATGGGATCGAAATGTCTCGAAGAAAAAAAGTTTTACTCGGCGCACTTGCAGTCCCTTCCGCCGCCTGGCTGCTTGCAGCGATGCCTTACGCGTCGGCGGCTGCCGCCGGATGGTCCGCCATCGCCACCCGTTCGCAACTGGTCGCATCCGCCGTCCTGGCCCAGGAAGATTCCGGGGGCGAAGATACGGACGTTCCGCCGCAGGACGTTGAAAAGTACATCAAGGTGTACAGGGCGATGCAGCAGAATCGCAACCTGACGGTCGAACAGGCGGCAGCTCAGCAGGGTCTCAGCGTGGCCGCGTTTAGAAGCCTCGAAAATCGAATCGAGCGCAACGATGCGTTGCGCGAACACGTGCGGAACTCATTGAGGCCGCAATCGACCGCATCGCCGGCTCAGTAGCCCGACGGCGTGCACCCGCCGCGGGTCGCAAAGGGAAGGCAAACGCAAACAAGCAAAGTGGCGGAAGGAGCTTCGTCCTTCCGCCACCTGGTTAGCTGAAAAGGGCTCTTACTTCGTGACCGAGCTCGCGAAATAAGCTTCGAGACGCGAGACCGCATTGTTCGCGCGGCTGACTGCATCGTCGGCCCCGGCAGCGGCCGTCTCAGCCTGCTTCGCGGCGGCATCAGCCTGATTGGCGGAAGCTTCAGCCGAATTGGCGGCCGCTTCCGCCCGGGTGGCATCGGCTTCTGCCTTCTCGCTGGCGTTGTTGATGGTCTTCATGTCCGGACCACAAGCGGTGAAGCCGAGGATCGCCAGCACCCCTAGCGCATACGCCAATTTTTTCATCCGACCTATACCTCCTAAGTTCCAGTCCAATCGCCAGTTCCAGTTAAAAGCTCTGTCTAGGTTTCGAGGACAGTTCGTTTCGCGACACTCAAACTCAGGAAATAGTTACAAATCAATCCATTCAACGCAAGCTTGAATGCCAGCGCCGGGCAGGCGCGAAGTATTAGGCGGAATTAGAAAGGCGCAGTTGACAGGTAAAACTTGCTACAGTTATCGTCCGGATGGGCAAGGGATCGAGTTCCTCACCAAAATGATCGATTTTCAGTCGGCGATTTAGCCTTTTAACCGGGGTCACGAATGGCGACGATAATCACGAGCGAGTGCATCAATTGCGGTGCGTGCGAGCCGGAATGTCCGAACACCGCGATTTACGCGGGCGGGGTGGACTGGGAACTCAACGGGGTGACCAGTCCCGCCA